>Ga0157363_1000080_pt1 | contig 72649 bp, 64 predicted proteins | sample AttsexASBM1_FD_111477 | JGI IMG/M metagenome (GOLD analysis project Ga0157363, IMG submission 111477) | Fungus gardens microbial communities from leaf cutter ant in Ribeirão Preto, State of São Paulo, Brazil - Atta sexdens ASBM1 | ecosystem: Host-associated > Fungi > Mycelium > Unclassified ... | reverse complement strand
TGGCCCTGGTGCCAGACTTTTACGCCGGCTTTGCCCTGGGTGACCATCAGCAGACTGATCGCATAGCGTTCTGCCAGCATCTGCAGGCTGTCACCGCCCTGCGCCTCTTCGGTCAGAAAGGCCAGCTCTTCCTCCGACAGCTTGACCACATCTGCCTGTTGCAGCGCGCGGTTCACACAGTCACGTAACTGCGCGTCATCGCGCCACAGGTCGTGACGAATGTTGGGATCAAAGCTGACATATCCCCCGGCTTCGCTTATCCGCTGCATCGCCGTAAAGGTCGTGGAACGGGACGGTTCGGCGGCCAGCGCAATGGAACAGCAGTGAAGCCACTCGCCCGGCTGAAACGGCGGCAGATCGCCTTGTTCAAGAAACAGGTCTGCGCTGGGCCGGACCATGAAGGTAAAAGAGCGTTCGCCCTCATGGTCGAGCGCGACCACGACCGTTGACGTGCGATGCGCGCTGTCCAGCGTCATATACGCCGTCTCAACCTGCTCACTGGCCAGCGTTTGCTGCATAAAATGGCCAAAGGGATCGTCCCCGACCCGGCCGATAAATCCGCTCTTGCCCTGCAAGCGGGCAATGCCGACGGCCACATTGGCGGGCGCGCCGCCTGCACACTGAATTAAATGCCCCGGTCCGTCCGGAAGCAGGTCCACCACGGCGTCACCCAGACACCAGACTCGCGCTGTCATCGTTATCTCCTGCTCAGCTATAGCTAAATTTTACTAAACCGTTTTAGCATAGCAATGCTCAGCCGTCATCAATGTGATTTAGGCAGAGAAAACAGACACAGGGCTGACGGTCAATTGCCTTAAGCATTGTAGTAAAGCGATACAAAGTCACCGCCACCAGGGTTAAACCGGCGTGCTGGCAACTGCTACACTCGTGACACTCCAAACACAAAAAGGCGAACCTCATCATGTCTGAACAACACTATCAGCCCGCTAAAGTCTGGAAGTGGGACCCGGAAGCCAAAGGTAACGGCGCCAAAACAAATCGCCCAACCGCAGGCCCAACGCATGAAAAAGCCCTGCCGGTCGGTAAACATCCTTTGCAGCTTTACTCCCTTGGTACGCCAAACGGCCAGAAAGTCACCATTCTGCTGGAGGAGCTGCTGGCGCTGAACGTAAATGATGCGGAGTACGATGCCTGGCTGATTAACATTGGCGAAGGCGACCAGTTCACCAGCGGCTTTGTTGATATCAACCCGAATTCCAAAATCCCGGCCCTGAGTGACCACTCTGCCACGCCGCCGATTCGGGTGTTTGAATCCGGTAATATCCTGCTCTATCTGGCAGAGAAATACGGTTATTTTCTGCCAAAAGACATTGCGAAGCGCACCGAGACGCTGAACTGGCTGTTCTGGCTGCAAGGCTCTGCCCCTTATCTGGGCGGCGGTTTTGGTCACTTCTATCACTACGCGCCAGAGAAAATTGAGTACGCCATTAACCGCTTCTCACTGGAAGCCAAACGTCAGTTTGACGTTCTGGATCGTCAGCTGGCCAATAACCGCTATCTGGCCGGTGATGACTACACCATTGCTGATATCGCCACCTGGCCGTGGTACGGCAGCATGGTGCTGTACAACCAGTACAACGCGGCCGAATTCCTGGATCTTCAGTCCTATAAAAATGTGGTGCGCTGGGCCAAAGAGATCGCCCAACGTCCGGCTGTAATGCGTGGTCGCAAAGTTAACCGCGTGATGGGCGATCCCGCCGACCAGTTGCGTGAACGCCATGATGCATCGGACTTTGATACCCAAACCCAAGACAAGCAGGCCTGAGGAGAAAGACAGTGAGTGCATATGTCGTATTTATTCGTGATAACACCCTGAATCAGGATGAAATGGCTGCCTACGCGGAAAAAGCGGGCAAAGCACGGGGTGACCATCCCATCAAACCGCTGGCGTTCTATGGCGAACTGGAAACGCTGGAAGGGCCTGAAGCCGAGGGCGTTGTGATTATTGAGTTCCCGACGACTGAGGCGGCGCATGCCTGGTATGACAGTCCGGAATACCAGGCGGCGAAACAGCATCGCCTGAAAGGCGCCAACTACCGTGTACTGTTAGTGAAAGGCGTGGACAGCTAACGGCCTGGGGCCGCTGTCGTCCTGCGGATCACGACGTCATCCTGACGGACCCGCAGGCTGGCGGCTGCCCACTTAGCCAGCCAACGTAACCCCTGCCCTTGTGAACCTCATCCCGGGGTGGCTCTGCTGTCTTTGATCAGCTAAAACGAAACAGCGAAATCGCCTGCTGCAACGCGCCTGCCTGCTGCCGTTGCTGCTGCGCAACCTGAAGCGTTTCGGTCACATGTTTGACGTTATGCTGCACGCTGTGATCGATACTGCTAATACTTTGCTGAATCTGCGCAATGCTCTGATTCTGCTGGACGCTCATCTCAGAGAGTTCACTCACCAGCTGTGACAGGCTGTCGATACTCACGTGAATGGCCTGCATGGTTTGCGCGGCCTGGTCAACCTGAACGGTGCCCTGACCGGCGCTGGAGCTGGAGGCATCCATCAGTTGCCGGATTTCCCGTGCCGCATTCTCACAGCGTAACGCCAGGGTACGCACCTCACTGGCAACGACTGCGAATCCGCGCCCTTCCTGACCGGCTCGTGCGGCTTCCACCGAGGCGTTCAGCGACAGGATGTTGGTCTGGAAGGCAATGCCGTCAATCAGTTCAAGAATGGTTTTTACCCGCCCCGACTCGACATTAATCTGGGCCATTGAGTGCATGGCCTGCTGAATATTCTCCTGGCCTTTACTGGCGACCTGGCGGGTTTCCCGGGCCAGATCGCAGGCCGTTTGCGCTTTGTCGCGCGCAAGACTTGCCGCCACGCTGATTTGTGACATTGCACTGGTCGCAACATCCAGCGCCTGCGCCTGCTCGTCAGTGCGCTGTGACAGCGCGGCATTACGAGACAGCATGCTGTCTGATTCCTGCAGCAGTTCCGCAACGCCGTGGCTGACCTGATTTAACGTACCGCGCATCGTCCCCAGCGTCTGACTAAAGGTGCGGGCAAAGGGCGTTTCGCTCTGCTGACTGTCCGCAAACAGCGTCAGGCAACCAGGCTCGCGGTTAATGCGGGCAGCCAGTTGCGCCACTTCGCTGGAGGCGCGCAAATCCGCAGCCATCTGCCGGGCAATAAGCACCAGCATCGCAGTTTGCGCCACCACAAACAGTGAATGAAACAGCACCATCTCCAGACCAGGATGGTGAAAGACCACGATGCCAAACCGATCGTGCTCCTGCAGATAGTTAAATACCAGGTGATGCACCGCGCCTGTCGCGGCTGCCATCAGAAGCGGTCGGCTGTCGCGGTAAACCAGCAAGACCGACAGTAAAACAAACACCGAAAAGTGAAACTCGGTTTCGCCCCGGCCCAACTGAATCAGCAGCCCCGCAAACCCAATCAGCGTGAAGGCCAGCCAGAGTCGGGAAAACAGCGTTCCGTTTGCCAGCAATCCCACCAGCGTGGCGACCAGCGCCAGCGCGGTACCCACGGTTATGGCCAGCCACGTTGACTGATACAGACTGCCGACGATAGCGGAAATCACTACCAGGGCCCAGCACAGCATAACAATCAGCCTGTCGGCCTGCTTCGCAATACGCTGAGGGGAAACCCCCTCCCCGACGCGGGTTAAATCTGTATTCATAGGTACGCATCCACCAGAGGTTGCACCGCGCCTCAGACCTGAGGCGTGCCCAGAGTTGGTCGGCGCAACGGGCGCAGACACATAAGATTGGTATCGACGCGTACCGTAAATACTTTATGGCGGGTAATGCATAACTGAGGGCGATTTTTCAAAACCTCACAGATTCGTTAACGATGCATCCATCTGCAAATTTTCCTGCAGAAAAGTCACAAACGCCGAGATGCGTGCTGGCGGCTGCCGCTGCGCCTGCCAGACGGCAAAAATATCGCCATCGGGCGCATGCCAGGCAGGCAGAACATGCAGCAATTCCCCCGCCGCAATGCTGTGTTTTGCGTCCCACCATGAGCGCAGCAAAATACCATGACCATCCAGCGCCATGCGCATCGCCACTTCCCCGTCGTTGGTCACCAGATTACCGCGCACCTTCTGGCTCAGGCTCTCAGCGCCGCTGACTAAGCGCCACAGAGCGAAATCGCTGTCATGTTGCCTGAGTAAAATGCAGTTATGCTGCGCCAGCGCACGGATACTGTCTGGCAGGCCGTGCTTCGCCGCATAGCCTGGCGAGCAGCACAGCACGCGCGGATTCTGGACCAGCTTACGGGCGATCAGCCGCGAATCCGGCGGCTCGCCTACGCGAATATCAATATCCACATGCGCATCAAGAAAATTCAGCGGCTGGCTGCTGAGCTGCAGGGAGAGGGCCAGATGAGGGTGGAGGGCGGCAAAAGCTGACACGCAGGGGGCAATATGGCGACGGCCAAAGCCGAAGGAGGCGTTGATGTTCAGCGTGCCGCGTAACTGCGTCGTTTCACCACTGACCGCCTCTTCCAGTGCCGCCAGTTGCTCCAGCAGCGGACGGGCACCGTCCAGATAGCGCCGCCCTTCCGGCGTCAGTTCCAGCCTGCGCGTGGTGCGGCGCAGTAACTGTACGCCCAGCCGCTGCTCCAGCTGGCTTAATCGTTTGCTGACGGCCGCCAGCGATAATCCCAGCTCGCGCGCCGCCGCCGTTAAGCTGTCCAGAGAAGCGACGCGCAGAAAGAACACTAAGTCATCACTGGAGGTGCGTGATTCTCTACTTTGATTCAACATGGGATTAACTTCCAGGCTAATTATTTACCTCAGGTGGAGAGTTATACTGCGCCGATGCCCGATCATTAATCAAGCTGCATATCGACAGCTTTCACCCGCTGACGGGCCCCTACAACATCAACCTCAGAGGTACCCTGTGACAGAGAAAATTCATCGTATCGCCGTGATTCCCGGCGACGGCATTGGTAAGGAAGTAATGCCAGAAGGTATTCGCGTGATGAATGCCGCAGCAGAGAAATTTAATATTCCGCTGCAGTGGACATGGTTCGATTATGCCAGCGCGGAATACTGGCAGCAGCATGGCAAAATGCTGCCTGATGACTGGTTTGCTGAGCTGAAAACCTTTGATGCGATCTATTTTGGCGCGGTCGGCTGGCCCGATATCGTGCCGGATCACGTTTCTCTGTGGGGGTCGTTACTGCAGTTCCGTCGTGAGTTCGATCAGTACGTTAACCTGCGTCCGGTCCGCCTGATGCCCGGCGTGAAAGCGCCGTTAGCCAACCGGCATCCCGGTGATATCGACTTTTACGTCGTGCGCGAAAACACGGAAGGTGAGTACTCCAGCGTCGGCGGCACGATGTTCCCCGGCACAGAACGAGAAGTGGTCATTCAGGAAACCGTGATGACCCGGGTGGGCGTTGACCGCATCCTGAAGTTTGCCTTTGACCTGGCGCAGCGTCGGCCTAAAAAACACCTGACCTCTGCCACCAAATCAAACGGCATCGCCATCACCATGCCTTATTGGGACAACCGCGTTCAGGCAATGCAGGCGCATTATCCTGACGTTAAGGTCGACAAGTATCATATTGATATTCTGACCGCGAATTTTGTTTTGCATCCCGACTGGTTTGATGTCGTGGTGGCCAGCAATCTGTTCGGCGATATTTTGTCAGATCTGGGCCCTGCCTGTACCGGCACCATCGGCATCGCGCCGTCCGCCAATATTAACCCGGAAGGCAACTTCCCCAGCCTGTTTGAACCGGTACACGGTTCCGCGCCCGATATCGCCGGTAAAAACATCGCGAACCCGATTGGTCAGATTTGGTGTGGTGCGATGATGCTGGAGCATCTGGGCTACAAGGCGGCAGGAGATGCCGTGCTGGATGCCATCGAACGCACGCTGGCCGCAGGCGAGCACTTAACCCGCGACCTGGGCGGCAGCGCCAATACACAGCAACTGGGCGACGCTATCGCAGCGGCGCTGTAAGTTACTCCGCCAGCAGCACCACGCTGTCCGGATGCCAGCCTGGCGGCAGTGGCTCAGGCCGCTGAATCGCCAGGTGATGCAGGTGCAAATGTTCAACGCCGCGCGCGAACAGGCCCGGCAGCCCGCCCGGATAGCGCTCCACGCCGTACGCCTCGCCCGTGGTCACATCGACCCGGTACGCGTTGTCCAGCCCCATCCCGGTCGGCGAGTCCGGATTACAGGGCGGGCGAACATCGAACTGACCCTGTACGCCCTGCGCGACTGTCTGACGCAGCTGTAGCTGGCTGATGACGATGTCGCGGATCCAACCCGGCTGCGCCGCATGCAGGTTGATCGCCCCTTCTGCCACACCGCTGAGATGGCTGAACTGAACCTGTTCAACGATCCCCGGTGGCACCTGCGGATCGCGCGTGCGCACAGAAATAAACAGGGGATCGGCTTTGCCCCAGTGGCAGGCGGCAACATGGTGACAGTGAAAGGTGATGTGACTGAACAGGACGCGCCGTATCGCACCGCCGTCCCGCGAGACGATGCCAATGCCGCGGTTGGAATCAAATATGCTGCAGCCGGTCACGGTAATATCTTCGACGTCATCCCAGGTTTCCGTGCCGATTTTAATCGCGCAGCTGTCGCTGCGCAGCAGGCAGTTGCTGATCGCGATGCGCCGGGCCGGACGGCGCAGACTGCCAGGCTTCAAGGTTGTTTTAATGCAAATCGCATCGTCAGCGGCGCTGAAGTAGCTGTTGCTAATCAACACGGCCTCGCAGCTGTCGATATCCAGCGCGTCCGTGTTGGGCAGCGTCATGGCGTTATCAATGGTCAGATGGTCAATGTGTACATGGCGGCAGCTGACAAGGTGCACCGTCCACATTGGGGCCTGGAACAGGGTAAAGTCCTTGAGCGTCACCTGCTCGCAGTCCTCAAAGACGATCATGCGCGGTCTGTCTGCCCTGGGCATGCGATAGCCCTGTTCGTCGGCCTCTGCCGCAAACCAGGCTTCGGCGTCGCCTTCTATACGGCCTTTGCCACTGATCGTCAGATTGCGCTGCCCCAACGCATACAGCAGGACGTTATGCGATTTCTCAGCACTGCTCAGCGTCTTCCATTGCTGATAATCTGCCAGGTGCCGGCTGGCAATCAGCACCGCCCCGGCGGCCAGATGCAGCTCAAAATTGGAAGGCAGATTCAGGCTGCCACTGCGATAACGCCCCGGTGGCAACGTCAGCCGACCGCCGCCCGCTTCGGCAATCTGATTGATCGCGCGTTGCAGTGCCTGCGTGTCCGGCGTTTCACCGTCCGCAGCCGGATGAAAATCAGCAAGAGAAAGATCCATTTTTCGGCCTCCGTCGTGAAGTGTGGCCTGGTGGGGTTATTTCACCGCGCCTTCGGTCACGCCACTGATGAATTTGCGCTGGAAGAACAGGAACACCAGAATGAGCGGCATAATGACGATCATCGCCCCTGCCATCAGTACCGGGATATCGATGGTGTTTTTATTCTGAAAAAACATCATGCCAATCGGCAGGGTACGCAGTTCGTCTTTATTCACCAGAATTAACGGGATAAGAAATTCGTTCCACGTCCAGATAAATAACAGCAAGGCCAGCGTGGAGATCGTCGGCCAGATAGCCGGGACTAAAATGCCCCACAGGATTTTGACGCGCGACGCACCATCCATTACGGCCGCTTCAACCAGCTCTTTCGGAACCTGCTGGAAGGCGCTGGCAATCATCAGCGTCGTAAAGGGCAACGAGAGCGCAATTTGCGGCAGGATCAGGGCCAGAGTGGTATTGGTTAATCCCATCCAGTGCAGTTCGTGATACAGCGGAATGATAAAGGCTTCACTTGGTAATACCATGCCCAGCGCCAGCATCGCCGCCACCAGCTTTTTACCGGGGATTTTCAGCATGGCAAAGCCAAATCCGGCCAGAATACCCAGCAAAATACTGCACAGCACCACCGGAATCACGACCAGCACGGAGTTCATAAAGTAAACGTTAAAATGCCCCTGTTGCCAGGCGGTCACGTAATTTTTGATATTCAGTGACGCAGGCAGCGTAAACACGCCCTGAAACAGCTCTGTCTGAGTCTTAAATGAGGTCATAAACGCCATCAGAAACGGCATGATGGTCAGCAACGCGACGACCCAGATGAGCGCACGAGAAATAACCGGAGTGCTTTTCATCAGTAACGCTCCTTCAGGGCCAGATGAATCAGGTAGTTAATCCCTAGCACAATCACCATGCTGAATACGGCGACCGATGAGGCATAGCCGAAGTAGTGCAGATCAAAACCCTGCTTATACATAAAGATATTGGTGACCATCGTGGAAGTGCCCGGCCCGCCCTGGGTCATCACATAAACCAGATCAAAGGCTTTTAAGCTGGCAATCACCGTCAGGAGCAGCGCGATACGCAACTCCGGGCGCAGGCCCGGCAGCGTGATGCGCATAAACTTACGCCGCCGCGACGAGCCATCCAGATCGGCCGCTTCCAGCAGGGACGGGTCCATACGCTGCAGGCCCGCCATAAACAGCACCAGACAGAAGCCAAAGAAGTACCAGGTGGCCACCATGCCCACGGCAGGCAGTGCCCAGGTAAAATCCCCCAGCCACGACATTGCCAGCTGCGGTAAACAGACAGCTCGCAGGAACTGATCGATCGGGCCAAATGCCGGGTTATAAAGCCAGCGCCAGACCACGCCCAGCACCGCCATCGGCATGATATAGGGCAGGAAGAACAGAATCCGCAGCACGCTGCGCTCGGTATTGTTGCGGGTTTCATACAAAAAGCTGCATAGCAGGAGTCCGACGCTGATCGGCAGCAGCGTATAAAACAGCATCAGGATGGCGTTGTTGCCCAGCGCAATCCAGAACACCGGATCGCTGAACATGCGCAGGTAGTTAGCGACGCCGGCAAAAACCGGCATGGATATGCCATCCCATTCGGTAAAACTGATTCCCAGTGACGCCAGCAGCGGCAATAACAGAAACAGTCCATAAACCAGCACGGCTGGAAGAAGATAGAGAAAATTGCGCCAACTGCTTTGATTCAACATAACCGTACTCGTCGTAGTGAGATCGACATTCAGGCCCGGCAGATATGCTGCCGGGCACCCGGCTTAGTGTTTCAGGGTTTTTATATAACGCTGATAGTTGTTATCGAAGTTAGTGACCATCTGATTCGCCGTGAGTCGTCCCGCCAGCAGCAGCTGTACGTTTTGATTGAGTTCGGCGTTCATCGTCGGGGTGGCCCAGTCCACATAGTGACCCAGTCCGTCATAGGCATTGAGCGTCAGCCAGACCTGATAGGCCTCGCCTAAGAGCGGATTGTCGGCCGGGATTTTTGCGTCTTTACTGGTGCTGGCGGGCAGGAAGCCCACACTCAGCCAGCGGTTTGCCATGCTGTCTGACACCATATAGTTGATAAATTTGGCTGAGGCATCCTGCTGCGCTTTGGTTTTTGCCATGCTGGTCATCGAGAAGGCCAGGTCAGTCCCGCCGACCATCAACGGCTGCTTCACACCCTCACCCGCCGGCATCGCGGCAAAGTGAATATCTTTATTGTCTTTAAACTGGCCCAGATACCAGGTGCCGCTGACCAGAAAAGCCGACTGACCGTTCTGGAACAGCGTGGCGGCATCATCGTGGCCAATGCCCTGATAGCCAGGGAACAGGTAACCTTTATCGGCCCAGCCTTTCATCATCGTGGCGGCCTTAATCAGCTTTTCATCTTTGAACGTGCCGCCCACGTCATAAATCAGGTCATCCAGCGCTTTACGATCGTGACTTTCAATCTGCGCTTCCCACAAGGTGCTGAGCAGTTGCTGACCCATATTGCCGTCCAGCAGACCTAACATCATTGGCGGCGTGCCCTGCTGCTTCAATTTTGCCATGGCGGCTTCCAGCTCGCTCAGGGTTTTCGGCACCGCAATACCGGCTTTATCCAGTAGCGCTTTGTTGTAATACAGGCCGACCATTTCACCGAGGCTGGCAACACCGTACAGCTTACCGCTGCCAAACTGACCACTGTCAGACCAGCGGTTACGCTTCAGAATGGAGTCCGGGAAGCGTTTGGTCCAGCCGTACTCGGCCGCATAGCTGTCCAGCGGCAGCAGCAGTTTGTCTTTTACCAGCGATCCCATATCGCCGCCGCCCTGGTTCACCTGTGCGATCTGCGGCCCTTCACCTGCGGTTAACGCCAGCTTCAGTGGAATTCGGGTATCTTCGAAAGAGTGCACGGAGCGATTAATGACGATGCCGGGGTTTTGTTGAGTGAATTCTTTAATGCCTTCATCGACTGCCGCCGTTTGCTGAGGATACGTATAGATATCCCACTCATTCAGCGTGACTTTGCTGTCGGCATGCGCAACGCTGCCCATCAGCAAGCCCGCCGCCAGGAGGCTACGAACCGACGTGCGAAAACGGAACGAACGAACTGAGGAATCAGACATCATGCTCACTTTCTCCAATAGAGGACGGGCATCCTTTCTTCACACGGTCTGCACTCCCGCAGACTGAAGCCGCATAACTCACCTTCTCATCCATAGTTACTTTAATAAAAAAATAAAGTCAAACACCGGGCCGGCGGAATTGCCAGGTTGTGAGCCTGCGCAAAAAATCAACCTGGCAGACCGCTTATCCGAATAAGCGCGGGGTGATAAAAAGAAATGCAGCGTAATATTCATGCTGATCTTTTCCGCAGCAGCACAATAATCCACCGCCAAAATGACGTAATAACCTGCTGATAAAAAATATGAAAATCCTATGACGCTCACATTTTTAACTTTTAATTTAAACGGGTAATCCGCGCAGGCCTTGCGGTAGCACGCCACAAGGGCGCACGGAGACTGGTCTGGTCAGGCAGAGCGCGGGCATAACGAGAAGCCCACTGACAGCACGGTAATTATTCCATCTTGAAAACTAAGTCAGCTTTCATTAACGTGAGATTGTTCAATGACTGACCTGTGAGAAATGACGATGGTGAATCAAGGTGTCATTCGTCCGGCGACCGCGTCGGATTATCCCGCGCTCTACCGTATTTGTCTGGAAACGGCCAATGCTGGAAAAGATGCCAGTCACTGCTATTCCGACCCTGAGTATCCCGGGCAGCGCTTTGCCGTGCCCTATGCACGCTTTGCCCCGGATTTTGCCTTTGTGCTGGAGGTTGAGGGTGAGGTGATGGGATATGTCGTTGCCACACCGGATACCGTCGCCTTTGAAGCGCAGCTTGCACGCGACTGGTGGCCCCGGCTGCAGGAGAAATACCGCGATCGCACACCTGTCGCCCCTTACGACAGCAAGATTCTTGACAGTATCCGTCAGCCTGAGCCTGCCGCACAGGCGCTGGTGACGCAGTGGCCTGCCCATCTGCATATCAATCTTCTGCCGCCCGTTCAGGCGGGCGGCTGGGGACGCAGGATGATCGAACATGAACTGGCAGCCCTGCGCAACGCGGGTGTGCGCGGTGTCCATCTTGGCGTCAGCCTGCAAAATGAGCAGGTTTGCGCGTTTTATCAACGCCTGGGATTCAGCCATATCCTGCGCAGCAACGCCATCTATATGGGCCAGTTACTTTGATCAGGGGAAGCTTATGACCAGCCTGCGCTTACAGAACGTTAAGAAGTCCTATGACAACATCGGGGTGATTCACGGGGTCGATCTCACCATAAACAGCGGCGAGTTTGTTGTGTTTGTCGGGCCTTCCGGCTGTGGCAAATCCACCCTGCTACGCATGATCGCCGGACTGGAAGAGATTACGGACGGAAAGCTGCTCATCGACGACAAAGACATGACCCGCCAGCCTGCCACCGAACGCGGCATTGCCATGGTCTTTCAGTCTTACGCGCTCTATCCCAATATGACCGTGCGCGGCAATCTGGCGTATCCGTTAGAGGTCATGAAGAAATCAAAAGCGGAGATTGCCCAGGCCATTGAACAGACCGCCGCGCGCTTACACCTGACAGAACTGTTAGACCGCCTGCCGCGCGCCCTGTCCGGTGGTCAGCGCCAGCGCGTCGCCATTGGCCGGGCCATCATTCGTCATCCCCGCATTTTCCTGTTTGATGAGCCGCTGTCCAACCTGGATGCCGAACTGCGTCTGCAGATGCGCATTGAAATCGCCCGTCTGCATACCTCACTGGGCAATACCATGATCTATGTTACTCACGATCAGTCTGAGGCGATGACGCTGGCCGATCGCATCGTCGTGCTGCGTAAAGGCAAGATTGAGCAGGTGGGCGCGCCGCTGAGCCTGTACAGCGATCCCGACAACCTGTTTGTGGCCGGATTTATTGGCTCACCGAAGATGAATTTCCTGCGAGCTGAGATTACGGCGACGCGTCAGGGCGAAGTGCAGTTAACCGTCCCTGATCTGGCCATCACGCAGCTGGTACTGAAGATTGAGGCACCCTGCCATGAAGGTCAGCGCGTAACGCTGGGCATTCGCCCTGAACATATTCAGCCCGCTGCCGCCACACCATCTGCACAGCAATTTAGCGGAACGCTGTCCTTTGCCGAAATGCTGGGCCATACCAGCTACCTTTATCTGGATGTGGGCATTGAACAGATGCTGGTGGTAGAAGAACGTGAGGCTCAGCCACGTGAGTTGGGGACGGCGGTCAGGCTGGGACTGTCGACCGATCACTGCCTGCTGTTTGATGAGCAGGGGCAGCGTCTGCGCTAAACCGGATGGCGCCCCGGCGCCGTCAGATGACTTTTCCAGCTTCACCAGTGCAGGCCGCATCATCATACCAGCGGCCTGCGCGCCCCTCGTCAGGTCACCGGTTCTTCGTCTGCCTGTGCAGCCAGCAGGTCGAGCAGCATGTTCACGGCGAAACCCGCCGCGCCCAGGGCCCACATCCGGTTGGATTCGGTGAGAAACTGCAGCGGTGTCATATGAGGCGTAAGCTTCAGACGATAGGCCTGAAAGCTTTGGGTGATATGGTCTAAAAGAATACGCGAGGCCATATGCGGCTCCATAGCCAGATAAACGATATCCGGATCGTAGGCGACCGACAGGTTTGCCAGTGAAATTCCCAGCTCACGACCGGCCTCTTCCAGCGCCGCCAGCACATCGGCCGTCGGACGCTGATCAAGCGCCTGCAGCGTTAACGGACCGCCCTCCTCATCCTGCGCCACACGTTGCAGAATGGCGCGGGACGAGGCCACATCCTCCAGCAGGCGCATCGAGCCATCACCGACCAGGCCATTGCCAATTTCGCCCGCTTTGCCGTGCCGTCCACGGTACAGTCGTCGGTTGAGAATGATGCCCGCACCGATGCCTTTGCCGTACGTGGCGATAACGGCAGACTGTGCATGACCCAGTTGCCCAAAGACCATCGTTGCCATCGCCATCGCGTTGGCATCGTTTTCGATAAAGACCGGCAGAGAAAAGCGCGTTTCCAGTAGCTGCGCAATGGGGACATTTTCCCAGTCGAGAACTTTAGACCGGATGCAGTAGCCGTTTTCGGCATCGACTAAACCGGACAGGGCCAGGCCAATCGCACCGACGTGTTTTTCTTCAACACCGCGTAAAAACCTGGCCAGTGCGTCGCCTAACTGACGCGGCGTGATCGCGCCCGCAGGCATCTGCTGTTCCCCCAGCAAATTGCCGCTGAGATCCGTCATGACGATCAGGTTACGTTCGGCATTCAGCTGGATTCCGATGACGCTGGCGCGATCGGGATTCAGCCCCAGCAGCGTTTTAGGCCGCCCCATTGAGACCCGCCGCAGGCCAAGCTCCTGCACAATGCCCTGGGCGAGCAGGCGGTTGGTCGCCTGAGACACGGTCGACATACTGAGTCCACTGCGAACCTTCAGGTCAGACTGACTGATGGGCGCATGTTCCACAATCAGTCGCAGAATGCGCGCGGTGACGTTGGGAGCGATCATAAAGTCCTCAGATTTGATCGTGCCATCATTAATGCGCCGTCCAGCGCATCGTATTGCGCAGCGACCAGGCGAGCCTGCACATCGCTTGCCAGCCAGGGCAAAATCGGGGTTGCCAGCCCGCCCATTAACGCAACCTGCCCCTGACTGATGGCGGAAAGACGATTCACCATCAAACCAATATCGTGAGCGGTTTGCCGCAGTAAGACGGTCGCATGAGGATCGTCTGCATGTGCCGCGGCGAAAACCTCGGGCACCACGCGCGCCCAGTCGGCCGGCATGGCATCGCGCGTCCACAGCAGCATGGATTCCGGGCTGTGATCAAAACGCGCCATCAGGCTGTGCGTCAATGCGGTACGTTCAACAATGGCTTCATGCGCCAGCAGCGCCAGTCGCAGTGCCCGTCGACCAAGCTCAGCGCCCGATCCCTGGTCGGAAAGCGCAAATCCCCAGCCGCCCAGCAGCGTAAAGCGTTCGCCATCCCATGCCGCGCCCTGGCTCCCGGTGCCGGTAATAAAGACCGCGCCCGGTGCCGCAGCATGCGCACCGGCGCAGGCGATTTCCACATCACTGACGACCTGCAGGGCCGCGCAGTCGGGCTGCCATTGTGCCAGACGTGCCTGAACGGAGGCCACATTGGCCCCTGCTAAACCGGCTACCAGCGACGTGTGAGACAGCGCCTCGGGGGCCAGGCCGGCCTGAGACAGCACCGCCGCGATTAACTGTTCAACGCTGTTCAGTGCGGCATCGAACTGGGACCAGACGTTAGCGGGACCGCCCACAGCCTGGGCCAGGAGCGTGCCCTCGCTGTCGGTTAACCGTGCGCGACACTGGGTGCCGCCGCCATCAATACCAAGGAGATAGTGTGATTGCACGCGCTTCCTCCCGCCTTAACTCATCTCGATTCTGTAATCTGCGAACGATAGGTGAAAAAAACTTAAATCGCAATAACAAATAAATATAGGAAAAAAACAATAACTATTTTTTATTTAAAATCAGTTAAATAACAAAAAATACGTACGCAAATCACACAACCCGTTATTGACATTACTTTTTCCATCGTAATAAGTTGGTGGTCAGCATCTCAACCATAACGTCCGGTCAGCGGCGTGATTACCGTTGTCAGAACTCAGGATCAGGGGTTTCCCATGAAAGTAGGCATTATTGGTCTCGGCTTTCGTCTTTCTCACGTGGTTAAAGAGTTTCACAAAGCCGATCCCGCATTTTCGCTGGTAGGCTATTGCGATCCCGCACCTGCCGGGCTGCCGAATCTGCACAGTTTTGGTATCGATCCCGGCAAGGCGTTTGACTCCATTGACGCGCTGCTGCAGCACGGCGGCTTTGATTTGTTGCTGGTGGGCTCGCCAAACTTTATGCATCTTGAGCATGTCACGCAGGCGCTGGCAGCAGGTTATACCGTATTTACGGAAAAGCCTGTCGTGATCAATGAAGAACAGACGATGGCGATGGCAAGACTGGTGCGCCAGTACGGTGAGGACCGAATCCTGGTTGGGCTGGTGCTGCGTTACTCACCGCTGTACCACGATCTGTTGGCCGCACGGGACGCTCGTCGACTGGGTGAAATTACCTCAATTGAAGCCACTGAGCATATCAAGCCTTACCATGGCGCGTTCTTTCAGCGCGACTGGCGCAGGCTGGAAAAATATGCCGGCCCCTATATTCTGGAAAAATGCTGTCACGACATCGATCTCTATCAGGGATTAATGCAGGAACGTCCAGTGCGGGTTGCCAGCTTTGGTGGACGCAAATCCTTTACACCGCAACATGCGCCGCAGGGCGCAGTGAATGCGCAGTCTGAGATTTACCATACTAAACCGAGTGGCTGGGCGAGTACCGACGCGGTCTTTGACAGCGATGCGGACATCGTCGATTACCAGACGGCCCTGATTGAATATGCCAGTGGCGCGACGCTCGCCTTTCACGCCAACCTGAATGTCCCGGACGAGTTCCGTCGCTTCTGCGTGATCGGGACTGACGGCATGGCCGAGGGCGATTTTGTCCGTAACTATTTCCGCGTGCACAACGCACGTACCGGCGAAAAAGAGGTTGAAACCATCTATAACGGTAATGCCTACGATGGCCACTACGGGGCCGATGCCTTGATGGCTGAAGAGATCGTGAAACATATTAAGCAGGGCACGCCGCTTAAAGTTTCTGTGATCGATGCACTGGAAGCGGGCCTGACGGCCATTAAGATTGACGAAGCGCGCAAAACCCGCAGCGTCATCGATCTGACCGAAAGCTGGGAAAATTTTGACGCCAACCTGGGAAAAACGGGAACGCCTTAGTTCCCTCCTGATCTTTTCTCCCCCGAGAGCATCAGGTTGATCGCTAGCATCACTGACTGGTACCTCACTCAAACCGGCCCTCTGGGCCGGTTTTTTTTTTTTAGGGCAAAGGGAAACGTACCGTTTCTTACCAGCCTGCCCGCCGACACGAAAGGTTGCTGACAGCCTGTGCGTGAACGACGCTCCGCACCTGCGACGCCTTCATCAGGTTCACGCTGAGGCGCGCCAGTGTGGCTGCCTGCTTACAGGAGCCACATTCAGAGTGGCTCCTGTAAGCAGGCCATTCGGCGCTGCACGCGCCTTGCGGCGTCAGGGACCAGTCAGCCACAGCCCGGTTTCTTCGGGCGTTGAGGACAATGCCTGTACTCGCCCTGTCCGGCGTGCCATACCGTTTCGTACGCCCCTCAATTCGTCCCGCTATTTAGCAATCTGGTCGCGTTTTCTGTCACGATTATCACAATCATAATTACGTGCGAACGATAAAAAAACCGATAACTCTGCTGCTAACTTTAGCCAGGAGAAAATAAAGCCATAACCGAAGCGGTAAGTCAGGCAAAAACACGACAGTTTATTCTGTGAATCTTAACTGCGGACTTTCCCGATTTCGTAAAGTTATCGCGTGTTGCTAAATTAACATGCGTGCAGTAATCACGTCTGGAAAAACCATTCAACGTTATAATTAGATGTCATATAAAGTTAAATGAATGCCTAATAAGAAGAGTGAGATAATGTGTTTGCCAACAGAATAGCGTATATTCATTGCCGTACTTCACTTTGTTAATGAAAAAATATAACGCACAGCAAACATAAAAAACGTTTCGAAGAGATAATGAAAAATAGCTTATATAACCCTTATATTACTGAGCCTATTCATCACGTCACGAGCCAGGTGGCCGGTATTTGCTATCATCTTCCCAATGCGGACTTTGCACGTCCTGAGAAAATGATACTTAATGACGACAACATTATTTCATTACACAATCACCTTGCAACTGAAGCAGCATTAATGATTATTCCGCTGTGCGATCGCCAGTTAAAGGAATGGATGAATCAGCCTGCGCGTTATTTACCTTTGCAGGATTCACGGGTGCGTATTGGTATTAATTATCACAGTCTTTTGCTTTACCGGGAAAGATTACTGGAATTAATTAACACCTATGCTTTCTGGCTTTTTGATTTCGCACCGCCTGGCGCAGAGTGGCATTTAGTCGAATCTTTTCCCTTTTCCGCAATTGTCCTGAGTGAAACCTTCTTTAATGACAACTATCGGAAATTTAGTTTTCCTTTCTTAATTGAATCGTTAAGGGAAAAAGGCGCCGAGATATTCGTCCGCGGTTATGATCCAACGTTAAGCGCAGAACAACTCGCAGCCGTGAACATCAGCGGCTGGCAATTACAGCGTTTATCGGGCGATCTCATTCCTTTTACGCTTTAACCTTTCCTGCGTTCGATTAGTAATGGATCATATCGAGATGAACCATTAACCCCTTCTAAAGTGTTGCCTTAGGTGCGTTGTTAAGAGTTTTAAGCCAAAAAAATCAAAACTCATACCAATTTTGCTATAACATTTAACACATCTGGATCATCGAGCTTAACGGAAGAGCCTAATTAAGAATGCCTTTAACTTTTGTACTTTATGACTGAAAACAATCTATCTGATTGTTTTCTTGTGTTTTATGGCAACGAAACGAGGTCAACATTATGGGGAAAAACTCCTCATCCTTTAGCGTGGTCCGTTTTTTAACGGTGCTGTTCGCCGTGCTAACGGGTGCGTTCATGTTAATTGGTGGTATCTGGTTAGCCACGATTGGTGGTTCCTGGTACTACATCATTGGTGGTGCAGCTATGCTGCTTACCGCTTTTCTGCTCTGGCGTCGAAACAGTGCTGCGCTGCTGGTCTATGCATTACTGCTGCTGGCGACCCTGGCATGGGGCGTTTGGGAAGTCGGTACTGACTTCTGGGCGCTGGCACCTCGCACCGATGTCCTGGTCATTTTTGGCGTCTGGCTGGTGTTGCCTTTTGTTTACCGGGTCTTTTATCGTCCAGGCAAAGGCCCATTGAGTGCGATGGCGGTTGCCCTGGTGGCCAGTGCAGTCGTATTAGCCTATGCCGTCTTTAACGATCCGCAGGTTGTTAACGGCGCCGTGCCTGCCACAGCAGATACGGCGACGCAGGCTCAGCCGTTGAGCAATGTTGCCGATGCTGACTGGCCAGCTTATGCGCGCGATCAGCAAGGTACACGCTATTCACCGCTGAAGCAGATCAATCACGATAACGTGAAAGAGCTGCAGGTTGCCTGGCAGTTCCAGACCGGCGATATGAAAAAGCCGAGCGATCCCGGTGAAATCACCGATGAAGTGACGCCGATTAAAATCCGCGACACGCTGTATCTCTGCTCACCTCACCAGATTTTGTTCGCCCTGGATGCGGCAACGGGTAAGCAGAAATGGAAATTTGATCCCGGTTTGAAAACTGACCCAACCTTCCAGCATGTTACCTGCCGTGGTGTGTCCTACCACGAGTTCCCGGCAGCTAAAGATGCCGCGAATACGCAGCCTGCGCTGTGCTCGCGTCGTATCTACCTGCCTGTGAACGATGGTCGCCTGTTTGCACTGGATGCGGAAACCGGTGAACGTTGCCCGGCCTTTGGTAATAACGGTGAGCTGGATCTTCAGCACAAACAGCCGGTCACTACGCCGGGCATGTATGAGCCGACCTCTCCGCCAGTGATTACCGACACCACCATCGTGATGGCGGGTGCGGTGACCGATAACTTCTCAACCCGTGAGCCATCCGGCGTTATCCGTGGTTTTGACGTTAATACCGGCAAACTGCTGTGGGTATTTGATCCGGGTGCGAAAGATCCCAACGCGATTCCGGCGGATGAACACACGTTCACCATGAACTCGCCGAACTCCTGGGCACCTGCGGTCTACGATCCGAAACTGGATATCGTTTATCTGCCTATGGGCGTGACAACGCCTGATATCTGGGGCGGTAACCGCACCCCAGAGCAGGAGCGTTATGCGAGCAGCGTCCTGGCCCTGAATGCCACCACCGGTAAGCTGGTGTGGTCTTATCAGACCGTGCATCACGATCTGTGGGACATGGATCTGCCGTCGCAGCCGACGCTGGCCGATATTACCGATAAAGACGGTAACACCGTGCCGGTGATTTATGCGCCAGCGAAAACCGGGAACATTTTCGTCCTGGACCGCCGTACCGGTAAAACCGTTGTACCGGCCCCCGAAACCCCGGTTCCGCAGGGTGCCGCAAAAGGCGACCACGTCTCTCCGACTCAGCCTTACTCTGAACTGACCTTCCGTCCAAAACAGAATCTGACGGACAAGGACATGTGGGGCGCCACGATGTACGACCAACTGGTGTGCCGCGTGATCTTCAAACGCCTGCGCTATGAAGGTCCGTTCACCCCGCCTTCTGAGCAAGGTACGCTGGTGTTCCCGGGTAACCTGGGCATGTTTGAGTGGGGCGGGATTTCGGTCGATCCGCATCGTCAGATTGCGATTGCCAACCCAATGGCACTGCCGTTTGTGTCCAAGCTGATTCCGCGCGGACCGGGTAACCCGGAAGAGCCACCAGCCGGCGCAACAGGCGGTTCCGGTACCGAAACCGGTATTCAGCCGCAGTACGGCGTGCCGTATGGCGTGGAACTGAATCCGTTCCTGTCACCGTTTGGTCTGCCCTGTAAACAGCCTGCATGGGGTTATGTATCGGCAGTTGACCTGAAAACCAACAAGGTCGTCTGGAAGCAACGTATTGGTACCGTTCGTGACAGTGCGCCAGTGCCGCTGCCATTCAAAATGGGTATGCCAATGCTGGGTGGCCCGGTCGCCACAGCCGGTAAAGTGTTCTTTATTGGCGCAACGGCCGATAACTACCTGCGTGCTTACAGCACCGATACCGGTGAGCTGCTATGGCAGGCGCGTCTGCCAGCAGGCGGTCAGGCGACACCAATGACTTATGAAGTTAACGGTAAGCAGTACGTCGTGATTGCTGCCGGTGGCCATGGTTCATTTGGTACCAAACTGGGCGATTATGTCATTGCCTATGCACTGCCGGACCAGAAATAACCTGAACCTGAAAAAACAAGGCGGACTCCGGTCCGCCTTTTTTATGCCGACCTTCCGCCCTTTCTGCCCTGCCGCCAGTTTAGCCAGGCGCACACGCCCACCACGAGGCTGGTCGCCAGAAAGACGGGCCGCATGCCCCATGCGCCGCCAATAAACCCGCCGAACACCGGCCCCGTTACCTGTCCGATATACTGCGCCGAGGTGGAATAGCCCAGCATCCGCCCCACCTGCGTGGCCGGAACAGTGTGACGAATAATGGCGGTAATACAGGGCATCAATCCGCCCAGCGCCAACCCCATCAAAAAGCGCAGAGGCAGAAGTTGCCACGCGTCGGTAATAAACGCCTGCGGAATGAGTAACAGCGCACAGCTCAGCAATCCGCCACTCAGTACGCGCCAGTGGCCGATACGGTCGGCCAGCCTGCCGGCATAAGGCGCGGAAAGAATGCTGCCCAGCGCGGCTGCCGCCATGACCACACCCGACATCAGCGTTATGGCATGCTGCTCATGTAAAAACTGGCCGATATACAGGGTAATGATCGGCTCAATCGACATGTTGGCAAAAATCAGCAGCATGCCTGAGAGCCACATCAGCCTGACGTTAACAAGCTTGTGCGGCGACGGGTCGTCAACCGGCTGAGACAGCTCCTGGTCGGTTTTTCGCACCGGCGGCCGCGCTTTCAGTAAAAAGGTCGTCGCCAGAAAGGCCACAAAGATGATCGCCCCCATCAGCCAGAAGGTCGCTCTGATCCCTATCAGCGGCGGCAGGACGCCACCCAGCAGCGGACCAACAATGTTACCGGCCATCATGCCGGATGCCAGCACACCCAGAGCCCATCCGGTGTGCGCTTTGGGCGTTTGTGCCGCAATCAAAATGGTCGAACCGGAGGCATAACCGCCCAGTAATCCCGCCAGTAAACGCAGCGCCACCAGTTGCCAGGCCGCCGTCGCCATGCCCGTCAGCGCCATGGCTACTGCCATACCCAGACTGGCGCGGATGAGCATCAGCTTACGTCCGTAGCGATCGGCCAGTCTCCCCCACAGCGGTGCAGTTAAGGCCGCACTGAAGAAGGTGGCACCATAGGCGATGCCCGACCAGCGCGCAATTGCAGCAGGCGCGTTGACGCCAAGCTGCTGCACATACAACGGCAAAAACGGCAGCAGAAGCGTCATCGCTACCAGTGTGGTAAAGGAGCCGAATACGCAAACCCACAAGTTGCGTTGCCAGTGTTCAGAGTCAGGTGCTTCCGACGCGGTTGCCATGCGATATCCCCCTTATGTTCAGGGATTCAGGCTACCAATGGTCACGAGACAACAACAGTGAGGGCGGGATATTTGTCTGCTGGCATAGTTTGTTGCTGTATTGCAACAATCAGCGACCACTGAGCTGGCTGATAAGCACATCACAGAGCAGATTGACCGCGGAAACCGCCAGACTTTCCTGATGCACCAGCAGGTAACTCTGCAAGCGATCCATCTGCCACTCTGACAGCACCTGCACAATCGTGCCCTGCGCCAAGGCTTCCTGCACCATGTACGAAGGCAAATAGGCAATACCCGTGCCTGCCAGCGCGGCATTCAGCAAAGCCATACTGTTGTTAGCGCGAAAGCGGCTGCGGACATCCACCGCCAGGCGCTGTTTATCACGGCGAAAAGGCAGCGCAGCCGTATGTGCCGGGCCGTGGAACATCAATAAATCATGGCGCGGTAACAGGCGAGGATGCGAGATAGCAGGATGCTGCGCCAGATAAGCCGGGGCGGCATACAGCCCCCAGTGGATATCGTTCAGTACCCGGAAATTGCCCTGACGTGGCGCATGAGCGCGGATGATAACCGCGACATCCACGCCTTCGTCCATCGTCTCGTCGTTGTTATCCGTCAGGCTGAGGTCGACGTTGATGTGCAGATGACCGCGCAGAAAGCGATTGAGGATGGGAACGATGCACTGACAGCCGAAGGTAACGGGAGCCTGCAGGCGCACATGTCCAGCGGGATGTTGATGCGTCTCCTGAACAAACGCCTCTGCCCGCTGCATTTCATCCAGCATGCGCACGCAGTAGGGATAGTAAGCCTGGCCTAATTCGGTCAGGGTCATCCTGCGGGTGGTGCGCTGCAGTAAACGGATCCCCAACCGTTGTTCCAGTCCGGCGATCTCCCGACTGATGTGGGATTTTGACACGCCGAGTACGCGCGCGGCTTCTGTGAAGCTTTTTAATTCAACCACGCGTGCAAACACCATCATGGCGATGAGGTTATCGCTGTTATTCATGGGCTTCCTGCGGACATCGCGGCATGCTGCCGCCGGGTGCAACATGGCAGGCGCGCCATGTATCAGGCGTTAAGCATAAAGGAACGTCAGGAAAGCTGACAACATCACGGCGGAAAGGAGGCAGAACATCGCACGGGCGATGTATGGACATTGCCACAAGCGATCAGGATGGCAATGTCCATACAGAGACTAACTGGCCATGGCGAGAGGAAACAACAAGCGATCCGGTTCAACACGGCGCTGGCGTCGTAACTGGCCGGGCGTCATCATAAAATAGTTTTTAAAGGTGCGCGTGTAGGCCTGTTGCGTATCAAAGCCGTAGTTCATCGCCACCTGCAGGATCGCTTCATTGCTGTTGAGCAGCGTCAGGGCCGATTCGGTCAGGCGGCGCTGGCGGATGTACTCGGCAAGTGAGAAACCGGTGTGCTGGCGAAACAAACGCTGTAAGTGCCAACGGGAATAGCCCGCCCGGCGGGCGACTTCGTCCAGATGCAGATCGTGTCCTAAATTGCTTTCTATCCATTCCAGCAAACTACGAATAAACTCGCGCTGATTCATGGTGTTCTCCTGGTTAAAGCAGATGTGCAGGAACACACTTTAGCGCGCTAAATTTATCCCTTAATTAGCGGAAAATTAGCGCAGAATTAGCAAAGCGCTCCATGCCTGCACCGACGCCAGGTTTTGTCGCCTTCCCGGCCAGTGCGGTAAGAGTGCTGAGGCTGGTAACAGCAATAATTCTGCGCTAATAATCCAGCGCTACACTGGGGTCATTTTTCTGGGGGACGTCATCCATGCGCGTGTTGCTGGTTGAAGATGATGAAATGATCGGTGCCAATTTACAGCAGGCGCTGGAAGCCGCGGGCTGGTCTGTCGACTGGGTACGCGATGGCGTGTATGCGCACAATGCCTGGAGCGAAGGCGGTTACAGTTGCGTGCTGCTTGACCTCGGTTTGCCTCGCGACGACGGGTTGCAGGTGCTCAGACGCGCACGTGGGCGCGGTGACGCCACACCGGTATTAATTCTGACCGCACGCGACACGGTCGCTCAGCGGGTACAGGGCCTGGATTACGGGGCAGATGACTATTTGCTCAAACCCTTTGATCTGCAGGAAGTCATGGCCCGTATGCGCGCGATCACCCGACGCCACCATGGTTCTGCCGATTCGGTGCTGGGCAGCGGCGATGTTCAACTGGATATGTTGACCCGCGAAGTCCTGTACAAAGGGCAGCGTGAACAGCTCACCGCCCGGGAATATGCCCTGCTTTATGCTCTGCTGGAGCGGCCCGGTGCCATTCTGTCACGTGAACAGCTGGAAAACCGTATCTACGGCTGGGGCGAAGAAGTCAGCAGCAATGCCGTGGACGTTCTTATCCACGGGATGCGGCGCAAGCTGGATAATGATGTGATTCGCAACGTGCGTGGGCTGGGCTGGCGAGTACCGGCAATATGAAAATCTTTATGCGTTCATTACGAAATAAATTACTCAGTACCCTGCTGTTGATTCATTTACTGATGATTGGCGGTGTCGCCTGGTATTTTTTTAACTGCTACGGCGAAATGGTTGGCGTCATTAAGGACGAACAGCTCGCCAAGCTGGCCGATGCGTGGTCCGTTAACCGTGAAATCCCCCCGTTGATGCCGGTGATTGCGCCTGCGCATAAGATCAAAAGTGCCTTTGTCATTCAGCTGTGGGATGCGCAGGGCCGGTTACGATCCAGCTCATGGCCAGAGCTGCATGCGCCCTTACAGCCGGAAAATGGCTACAAAGACGTGCAGATCGGTGACTGCCGCGACTGTGAATGGCGCATTTACACCCGTTCCGGTCAGCCAGGCAGTGAGATTAAAACTATTCAGGTCATGCTGAACCTGAGCTACATGAAAGAGATGATGGTGCGACGGGCGCTGTCGGCGATTATTCCGCTGATTTTGATGATGCCGCTGTCGCTGCTGGTCATCTGGCTGGTCGTGCGCAAGATCACCCGGGATTTGCGCGTTGCCTCGCGAGAAATCGCCGCCCAGGATGCGCACCATCCCCACAGCGTATCGCCGGAACGGCTGCCCGACGAAATTCAGCCCCTGGTTGAGGCCTACAACTCCTTACTGGATAAACTGCGTGCCGCCTGGTCTTCACAACGTCAGTTTATGGAAGATGCCGCTCATGAACTGCGGACGCCGGTCACCGCCGTCACGCTGCAACTGGAAAATCTGCGTCAGCACATTCAACCCGGCGAGGCCAGCCGTCAGTTCGCTCAACTGGAATCAGGTGTGACCCGCACGCGCCATCTGGTCACTCAACTGCTGAATATGTCGCGCTGGGAAGATCAGTCAGTCGTCGCGCACCTCGAAAATATCGATCTGGAAGATGTGCTGAAAGAGAGTATTGAACAGCTCATGGTTGTGGCGGATAAACGCGGTATCGACATTGGCTTTAGCGGCACCACGCACTATCGACTGCAGGCCGGGCGTTCCGAACTTCGCAGCCTGTTTGATAATCTGATTGGCAACGCGATGTTACATACGCCTGAAGGCAGCATGGTCGATGTGCTGCTGCATCGTGTGGCGGGACAAACCGTTGTCGACATCGTTGATAACGGTCCGGGTGTACCGGAATCCTTTCTTGAACGCGCATTCGATCGCTTTGCCCGTTCACCCGACGTTAAAGCGCAGGGCAGCGGTTTAGGTCTGTCTATCGTGCGCAGCGTCGCCCAGAAACACCATATCGACGTTGCCCTTGCCAACTGTCGGGACGCACAAGGCCTGCGCTGCGGTTTTCAGGTGCGCGTCACCTTTCCCTGATTCCTGCCGATCGATTCGGAACCCGACAACGTAAACGGTTGCCTGGTTCCGTTCGCCACAACCCTATATTGTGACAATCATCACAATTATGATGAATTGTTATGCAACACATTTTGACAAATGTGATCAAAAGCTATTTTCTATCTCTCTGTTACAGGCACGCTACGCTAACTAAAACAGGCGGCCTGAGTACATTACTGCCCAACCTTTGGGATTGATTTCCAAACAGCACGCAAACGATTGTCTTGCGTATGAAAACCAGTGGTCAAATATAATGAAATTTAAAACGTTAGTTGCAGGTGCCCTGCTGGCAGGCTCCCTGAACGGTGCAGTGCAGGCTGCAGAAAACGATCCCCAGTACCTTTCCGACTGGTGGCATCAGAGCGTCAACGTGGTGGGCAGTTACCACACCCGCTTCGGGCCCCAGTTCAATAACGATGTCTATCTGGAATACGAAGCGTTCGCCAAAAAAGACTGGTTTGATTTTTACGGCTACGTTGACCTGCCAAACTTCTTTGGCGTAGGTAACAACAACGCCAACGGTATTTTCGACCACGGTTCACCGCTGTTCATGGAAATCGAACCGCGTTTCTCTATTGATAAACTGACCGGCACCAGCCTGGCTTTCGGTCCGTTTAAAGAGTGGTATTTTGCCAACAACTATATCTACGATATGGGCCGTAACAGCGCAAACCGCCAGAACACCTGGTACATGGGCCTGGGCACCGACATCGATACGCACAGCGATATCGGTCTGTCACTGAACGTCTATGCCAAGTACCAGTGGGAAAACTACGGTGCTGCGAACGAAGACAGCTGGGACGGCTATCGCTTTAAGGTGAAGTATTTCGTGCCAATCACCACACTGTGGGGTGGTAACCTGGGCTATGTAGGCTTTACCAACTTCGACTGGGGCTCAGATTTGCGTGATAAGACCGGGCCGATCCGTACCAGTAATTCCATTGCCTCCAGTCATATCCTGTCACTGGGCTACGAGCACTGGCACTTCTCTGCTGTGGCGCGTTACTTCCATAACGGCGGTCAGTGGGGAGACGGTCAGGAGTTAGGTTTTGGCAGCAGCGCGTCTGAAATTAAATCAACGGGCTGGGGTTACTATCTGGTGGCTGGCTATAACTTCTGATCAGCTTGTTGCAAGACAGGCACGGTAATTGACGGTGGCCTTCCCCCTGGGAAGGCCACTGTTGTATGCGCCATCCAACGCCGTTGAACGGCATCACCGACAAATTACTCGTCTGATTTAACAACGTTAATGCGCCACGGAATATTGAATTTATCAATAAACATGGCGAAGCCATCAGACCAGAAAGTTTTTTGCCACGGTGTGGTGACTTTCCCGCCTGCCGACAGCTTTTCAAACCAGGCTTTACCCTGTTCTGCATCCGTGGTCGCCAGACTGACGGCATAGCCTGCGTGCTCTGACGCCGGTGGCTGGTCAGGATTGCCGTCACTCATCATCAGTTCGCCCTGCCCGATACGCAGATGCGCATGCATAATTTTTTCAGGTGGCAACGGGGGTGCAGACTGGTCGCCAATCTGTTCACCCTGCTCCGGCATATCACCAAACGTCATTTTTTGCAGCAGCTGTCCACCTGTTGCCTGCAAATAGAATTCCATCGCCTCTTCACAGCGACCATAGAGAAACAAATAAGGACATACTTGCATTATTACCTCGATACAGGTGAGTAGAAACTTCCTTATAAAGAAGTAATAAGTGTAGACGACAGCGCAGAGAAGAGGATTCATAACGGCGCAAAGAATCTCCTTTCAGAGGATTTACCCAATCGCCTGAGACGTCGCCCCCGTTTTTTTTCAATTAAATCAATGCCTGGTACGCTAATAATGTTTTACGTGTTAATAACCATATTATCTCACAGGCAATAGTCACTTTTATTTACTACTGCAAGGATTAGAATTAACCCTTAAATTACAATTCCTTAAAATAAATAATAAATGAACTGTTCAGACAAATGCTGACAACCGCACTTTCCTGCTTTGCACTTCCTCGTTGACTCAACCTATTACTGGACCTGAAAACCATACCGCCGGCGTTAAAGCATGAAATAACCGAAGCGGCAAGCGAAACGTCAACCTGATAATAGTGAATCAGTTGGTTCATTATTTCGCTTATGTTTTATGCACTTAATTCCGTGCGTATTTCGGTGCGTTCCAGCTAAATATTTAGCCCCAGGATGCCGATATATCTGTCCATAATCCCCCCTGTTCAGGACTGTGTTATGTCGTTAAAAAAATCATCACTGTTGGTGTTGTCTTTTCTGTTAATTCTTTTTCTTATCAGTATTTCCGTCAGCATCTGGTTACTGGCCCGCAGCAACGCGTCACTTAATGCCGTGAATAAAGAAATTCGTGTGGTGCTGTCGGTGATTGACCCCATCAACCACAGTCGTACCTTACGCGTCCGTCTGATGGAGTACATGAAAGAGACGGAGAATGGTGGCCCGCAGGGCGCCGCTTCACTGGACAGCGTAAAAAGCGTTGCCGCTAAAGCCGATGCCGCTTTCCAGGCTTATCTGAACGCGCCACGTATTCCGGGAGAAGAAGCGGAAGCAGAACGCTATCGTCAGGCTTACCTGGCCTACCGCGATCAGGGCATTCAGCCTTTAATCGCAGCGGCCGAGGCCGGGGACCAGCAGCGCTTTAAAAACCAGATCGCAAACGTCGTGCGCCTGGATCGCCAGTATGAAATTGTCCTGGACAAGGTGCTGGCACAACATGAAGCCTTTGCGAAGTAGCTCAATACGGATGCCCAGAGCAACTTTTCCTCTGGGATCCTGTTGTTAGTCGTATTTTGTGTGCTGTTTCTTGCCATTATCGTGGCCATACTGGTCTTTGTCAGACGCTATATTTTATCGCCGCTTGATCACGCCAAAGCCCACTGCAGCCAGATTGCCGCAGGAATTCTGGACAAACCGGTGCCGGTCAACACCGGTTCAAAGAGCGAGATTCAGCAGTTAATGACCTCTATGGAAAGCATGCGTACCGCGCTGACCGGCATTATTACCCGCGTCCGCCAGGCAACCCAGGCGGTCTCTTTCGCCTCGCAGGAAATTGCCAGCGGCAACGTTGACCTGGCCTCGCGCACGGAACAGCAGGCCGCAGCCCTGACCGAAACGGCCGCCAGTATGGAGCAGCTGGGCGCGACCGTGAAACAGAATACAGACAATGTCTTTGAAGCCTGCCGTCTGGCCAGCGAAGCCGTGAAGAATGCGGAGAGCGGCGAACACGTGTCCCAGCAGGTCATCGTTTCCATGTCAAAAATTAACGAGAGCTCGAAAAAAATCGAAGACATCACCAACGTCATTAACGGCATAGCGTTCCAGACCAATATTCTGGCGTTGAACGCGGCCGTTGAAGCCGCGCGAGCCGGTGAGCAAGGTCGCGGATTTGCCGTGGTAGCGGGCGAAGTACGCAATCTCGCCCAGCGCAGTGCGGTGGCGGCAAAAGAAATTGAAGGACTGATTGCCGAATCGGTGGCGACAATCCGGGTCGGCTCCGATCAGGTCAGCCAGACCGGTGAAGCGATGAATGCGATTATTGCCTCGGTCGGCCGGGTCAACGTTCTGATGGATCACATTTCGACGGCCTCCAATGAGCAGCATCATGGTATTAGCCAGATTGAAAAGGCGGTGACCGAAATGGACAGCGTGACCCAGCAAAACGCCGCACTGGTGCAGGAATCGGCCGCCGCGGCCGCGTCGCTGGAGGAGCAGGCGCAGTACCTGACGCATTCCGTGTCGACGTTCCGTCTGGCTGACGCCTAATTGCCTGCCCGCCCCGGAAAAAAAGCGGGGCGGGCAGGGAAGTCTGTCAGGTGGTATCTCCACCTGACAGGCTGTTATCGCATCTGACTTGACCTTATTTCTCTCTGCACCGCGTCTGAACGCTGACTGCCCATCCGATCCAGCCATAACTGGACTCTGCCCTGTTAAAAATTCACCACTATTCCTATCGGCAAGAATCAGAGAATTGATTATTCTGCTGCTTCCTGCTCGCGAACGGGCACCTGTTTCAAAGCGATTATTGCCTGTAGTGAGAATGGCCATCATCCTTACATGAGGTTTACCCTAAATGACACCAGCCTTGACTTCAGGGATGGCACCGACGTCTGCCTCGTCGACTGCCCATACCAGCTTAGCCGGGCGCATTGACGCGCTGCCCTCTTCTGGCGGTTTGTGGCGATTCATCTCGCTACTGGCGTTAGGCGGCTTTTTTGAACTCTACGATCTGTTTGAAACCGGCTATATCAGCACAGGGTTACTGGCCGCCGGCATTTTCCATGCGGGCAGCGCCGGTATTCTGGGCATTACCGATCAGGCCGCATTTGCGTCGGCGACCTTTCTGGGCTTATTTGTGGGGGCCAGTTTGCTTACGCCTTTTGCCGATCGGTTTGGCCGTCGGCTGACCTTTATCTGTGCGTTAGCCTGGTACGGATTTTTCTCGTTACTGATGGCGTTTCAGCACAGCGCAGAGATGGTGATTCTGTGTCGCTTTTTGGTCGGTATTGGGTTGGGCGTGGAGCTGGTAACCATCGACACCTACCTGAGCGAATGGGTGCCCACGCATCTGCGTAACCGGGCGTTTGCCTTCTCCTTTTTTATTCAGTTTTTATCGGTGCCAACAGTGGCGCTCATGTCATGGTGGCTGATGCCGCAACATATTCTGGGCCTGGAGGGCTGGCGTTGGGTGGTCATCGCGGGCGCTGTCTGCTCGCTGATTATCTGGCTGGTGCGTAAAAACCTGCCGGAATCCGCCCGCTGGCTGGCCCAGCAGGGACGGCATGAAGACGCCCATGCCGTGATGTCGGCCATGGAAAAACGCTGCGGCATCGTGCCCGGCCAACACCTGACGCACTCACAGCCTGCGGAAGCCTCTGACACGAAAAGCCGCTTCCGCGACATCTGGGCTCCGCGTTACCGTAACCGCACCCTGATGCTGGTGATAATGAACTTCTTCCAGGCGATTGGCTTCTACGGCTTTGGTAACTGGCTGCCTGCGCTGCTGTCCGGGCAGGGTACGTCCATTACCCATAGCCTGCTGTATGCCTTTTTTATCACGCTGGCCTATCCCATCGGCTCGTTGATTTGTGGCAGCTTTACCAGCCAGCTTGAGAATAAATGGCAAATCGTCCTTTCTTCGCTGATGACAGTGGTGTTTGGTACGCTGTTTGCCCTGCAGACGAACCCGGTGTTGCTGGTGATATGCGGATTTTTGATCACCTTCTCTAATGCCTGGCTGACCTGCAGTTATCATGCTTACCAGACCGAGATTTTCCCGACCGCTATCCGCGCCCGAGCAGTAGGTTTTTGCTACTCCTTTAGTCGGTTATCGACCGCCTTTAGCAGTCTTCTGATCGGCGTGATTTTGCAGCACACCGGTACGCATGGCGTCATCGCCTTTATTGTATTGAGCATGCTGATGGTGATGCTGTCGGTGGGCGTTTTTGGTCCTAAGACGCGCGGTGTGACGCTGGAAAATATTTGATCGTGCAGCCTTCCCCCGGTGGGGGAAGGCTGCAACCTAACGTGTTACTTGCCTTCTAACACCTTGATATCTGCACTGCCCTGACGATCTTTCACATCCTTGCGCAGGCCAGCCACCTGCTTCGCGGTGACCATTCCCGGTACGTTATTGCCCCAGCTGTGACGGATGAAGTTCACCACGTCCGCGACCTGTTGATCGTTCAGACGCCAGCCAAAGGCAGGCATGGTAATCGTTGACGGCGCGCCCTTCACCCCACGCAGCTCGCCTCCGACCAGCACAATGTGAATCAGCGAGGTCGGATCGTCCGCCATCACCACCGGGTTGCCGCGCAGCGCGGGATAAAAGCGTGTATAGCCGCTGCCGTCCGTTTTATGGCAGGCCGCACAGCTGTCGACATAGGCCGCAGCGCCTGTCTGGCTGTCATCGCCTTTCCATAAGGCCTTCGCGGTCGCGTCATCCACGCTAAAAGCCACCTGATGCGGATCTTTCGCACCCAGCGACTTCAGGTAACGGGCAATCGCCGTGATGTCGTCATCCGTCAGGTGCTGCAGGCTGTGATCAACCACATCCACCATGCCGCCAAAGGCTGAGGTGTGATCGTTACGGCCATAGCGCAGGAACTGGCGCAGGTCATCCTCACTCCAGCGGCCCAGGCCGTCACGGTTGTCCCCGCGCAGGTTGCTGGCGGTCCAGCCATCAATCGGCGCACTGCTGCCCGCCAGATAATCGTTACTGTCGGCGTTGGTTAACGCTTTCTCCTGCATGGTCACGCTACGCGGCGTATGGCAGGCACCGCAGTGACCCAGCCCTTCTACCAGATAACGGCCTCGCGCCAGCGTCGGGTCCTCCTGCGCGGCAGGCTGGAACGCTTTTACATCCGGTGCGAACAGGTTGCGCCAGATCGCCAGCGGCCAGCGCATCGACAGAGGCCAGGGGATATCGCTCGCTTTGTTGGCCTGACTGACAGGGGCGACGCCATGCATGAAGTAGGCATACAGCGCCTTCATGTCCTCATCGCTGACCACCGCATAAGAGGGATAAGGCATGGCGGGATAGAGCGTATCGCCATTTTTCGCAATACCGTGCCGCACGGCTTTCTGAAAGTCATCGTAGCTGTAATCACCAATCCCGGTCGATTTATCCGGCGTGATGTTCGTTGAGTAGATCGTGCCAATCGGCGTGGCCATCGGCAAGCCACCTGCGAAGGGCTTGCCGCCTTCACTGCTGTGGCAGGCGACACAGTCGCCCGCGCGGGCCAGATACTCGCCGCGTTTTATCAGATCGCTAGTGCTCTCATCGGCCAGGGCAACAAAGGAAATACCGCCCAGAATCAGGGCTAAAATGCCGTTTTTCATCGCCATCATCCTTATGCCTGCACCAGAGGGCCTGGGTTTTTCAGATACTGCTCGCGAATCGCTTTCGCTGACCAGTAAGTCAATGCCGCCACCATACCGGTGGGGTTATAGCCGAGTCCCTGAGGAAACGCCGATGCGCCAGGCACAAAGACGTTAGGCACATCCCAGCTTTGCAGATAGCGGTTAACCGCGCTGGTTTTAGGATCCTCACCCATAATCGCCCCGCCGCTGATGTGGGTGGTCTGGTAGACGGTGGTGTCGAAATGTGTGCCGGGTTTTTTAGCCCCGCCAATGATCATTTTCGGGTTCATGGCTTCGGCGATTTTATGCATTTTCCCCACCATAAACTGCGCCATCTTGATGTCATTTTCCTGCCAGTCAAACGTCATACGCAGCAGTGGCTGACCGTAGGCGTCTTTATAATTCGGGTCCAGATCCAGATAGTTCACGCGGTAAGACTGGTGCGCACCATGGGCATCCATAGAAAGGTGATGCGTGTACGTATCGGCAACGGCGGCCTTCCACTGGCTACCCCAGTTAGGTGTTCCCGGCGGGGTGGGCAGACCCGAGATGGGTTTGGTGCCCGCCTGATTGACCCAGAATGGCGATCCACCGACAAAACCGTGCGGCCCGTGGTCAAAGTTATCGGCGTTGAAATCATCCACGCCGACACCGGCACCGCCTGCCCCAATAAACGGGTTGGTGGTGGTGTTTTTGTCGAACAGCGCTTTCAGCGTCGACAGGTTCTGGTAGGCAAAGTTGCGTCCGACCGTGCCTTCGTTAGTGATCGGGTTGTAAGGCTGGCCAATGCCGGACAGCAGCATTAAGTGGACATTGTGGAACTGGAAGGCTGACAGGATGACCAGATCTGCCGGTTGCACATGTTCACGCCCCTGCGCGTCTACATAGGTGACGCCGGTAGCGCGTTTCTTATCGTCCGTGAGGTTGACGCGCAGCACATAAGCATTATTGCGCAGCTCAAACTTTGGCTCCTGACGCAGCGCAGGCAGGATATTCACATTGGGTGAGGCCTTGGAATACATATAGCAGGCGTAACCGCTGCAGTAGCCGCAGAAGTTGCACGGTCCCATCTGCGCGCCATAGGTGTTGGTATAAGGACCTGAGGTATTCGCCGAGGGCAGATCGTAAGGATGATAGCCTACTGACTCGGCGGCCTGGGCAAACAGCTGTGCTGACCAGGTGCGCTTTTGCGCGGGCAACGGAAAGTTGTCAGAGCGATCGGGCGCAAACGGGTTACCGCCTTTGTCTTTGCCGACAACCTTACCCTGAATACTCCAGGCACTACCGGAGGTGCCAAACACTTTTTCTGCTTTATCAAAAAATGGCTCCAGCTCCTGATAGTCCACGCCGAAATCCTGAATGGTCATCCCTTCAGGAATAAACTTTTTACCGTAGCGCGCCTCATAGTGGCTGCGAAGTTTTAGCTCAACCGGATCGACCCGAAAATGTACACCTGACCAGTGCAGTCCTGCGCCACCGGTGCCCGCGCCCGGCAGGAAAGCTGCTAACTGGCGATACGGCACGGCAGTCTGTGACGCATCATGACGGATAGTGACGGTGCTTTTGGACAGATCCTGGAACAGCTTTTTTCGGATGTTATAGGTCAGTTCATCAATCGACTGTGGATAGGATCCATCGGGATAGGTATCACGATGCGGACCGCGTTCCAGTGCCAGCACATTCAGACCGGCCTCGGTCAGCTCTTTGGCCATAATGGCCCCTGCCCAGCCAAAGCCGACAATCACGGCATCCACTTTCTTTAATTCATTTGCCATGCTCAGCTTCTCTCTCCACGAATCGACACTGACGGGAACGGATACCGTTCACCGCGCTCTACCCAGTCCATAAAATCGGCGCGGGCGCCAGGGAAGTTGATGAGCTTCCAGCCCACCATGCCCTGATTGCCACCGTGGATCGGATCGCTAAAGAAGCCTTCACGGGTGTTTTGCAGGAGGTAAGAGAAAAACACGTTGGCGGGGAGCTGGCTGAAATGGGCCTTGCCGCTCTCCATCGCCTGAAGCGCCGCATCCTGCTGTTCAGCGCTCAGTTGGGCAAAGACCTTACCGTACTGCTGCCGGCTATACTGGTCGGCATCGGCCAGGCCGAGACGGTAAATCTGCTGCGGTACCAGCGGCAGCTGATAGCCCATTTCTTTGGGGAGATCCGGGTTAAAGGGGCCCTGCATATACCAGTTGGCCCCGGTGGCATAAGGCGTATTCATCTGGCGATCGATAAACTCCGGCACGCCCGCTTCCAGCGCGCCCGGACCGCGTTCATCGGCGGGGATCAGCCGCGCCACGGCAGCGTTGATAAACGCAAATTCCTCGGCAGTAAACCAACTGGGTTGATAGTCTCGGGCGACCTGGCTTTCGGCAGGCGTTGCGGCCTGTGCCTGAGCGGGTGCAGAAAAGGCACCCAATGCGCTGCTGCCTACCGCCACTGCGGGCGCCAGGGTGATGGTCTTCAGCAAAAAATCCCTGCGTGAATGACCCTTTTTCTGGTCTGACATGACATTGCCTCATCACCGCATCAACTGCGGTACGAAAAAGAGAAGTGAATGCGCGTTGTAGTGGTTTTTATTTGCGGATTTCGGGTACAACAAGCTGTTACCGGTAACAGTGGCGCTAAGTGTAACACCATTACCGACAAATACTTAGTTTAAGGAAACAAAAAAGCACAATTTCATTAACATATAAGTTGTCAATGTCATGTTCAGAAACAACAGGCTACAGACAGATGGCCGTTAAGACGTTATAAAAGCGATTACACAACAGCGGAGTACCTATGTTTAAGTCTTTCTTTCCACGACCTGGGCCGTTTTTCAGTTCGGCGGCCATCTGGAGTTTACTGGCGATTTTTGCCTGGTTTGGCTTTGCCAGCGATTTACCAGCCCATTTCTGGCCTGCGTTTCAGGCCGCCATCAGGCAGCCCCTGCCCACGACGGTGATGCGCTTTATTGCGCCGGGTGAGTTATGGTTCTATGGCTATTACTGGCTGATGGTTGCCCTGTTCGCTCTTGCGTGGCGCATCATTGATAACCATCCCTGGCAGCGCTGGTCGGTCTGGGGCTCCGCGCTGATTATTTTTGTGACCTGGTTTGGCGTCCAGGTTGGCGTGGCCGTCAATGCCTGGTATGGCCCGTTCTACGATTTAATTCAAAAAGCGCTGACGAAAGCCGGTTCGGTACAGATTGCCGAATTTTATGCTCAGGTCATCGCCTTCCTGGGTATCGCGTTGATTGCGGTGGTCATTGGCGTGATGAATGCTTTTTTCATCAGCCACTGGGTATTCCGCTGGCGCACTGCGATGAATAATTACTATATGCATCACTGGCAGCGCCTGCGCCACGTTGAAGGCGCGGCACAGCGTGTGCAGGAAGATACCATGCGCTTTGCTACCACGCTGGAAGGCTGGGGCGTGAGTTTCATTCAGGCCATTATGACCCTGGTGGCGTTTTTACCCGTTCTGGTGGCGCTTTCACATCATGTAAAAAGTATCCCGATTCTGGGCAGCATCCCCTATGCGCTGGTGATCGCGGCGGTGTTGTGGTCACTCTTTGGTACGGCGCTGCTGGCGCTGGTGGGCATTAAGCTTCCCGGCCTGGAGTTCCGTAACCAGCGCGTCGAAGCGGCTTACCGTAAAGAGCTGGTTTACGGCGAAGATCACGCCGATCGCGCCACGCCGCCGACCGTAAAAGTGCTGTTCCACAATGTGCGGATTAACTATTTCCGTCTCTATTTTCACTATCTTTACTTTAATATCAGCCGCATCCTTTATCTGCAGGTGGATAACGTGTTCGGGCTGTTCCTGTTGTTCCCGTCTATTGTGGCCGGTGCCATTACGCTGGGCCTGCTGAACCAGATCACCAACGTGTTTGACCAGGTTCGGGGATCGTTCCAGTACCTCATTACCTCGTGGTCCACCCTGGTCGAGTTAATGTCAATCTACAAACGTCTGCGCAGTTTTGAACAGATTCTGGACGATGTGCCGCACGATGAAATGATGCACGACGCTTCTGAAGAGGTGTCATAACCTTTCTGGTCGCCTGGGGTAGTTGCCGCAGGCGACCAGCGGTCGATTCCGCATTGTCTCCCCCACTTTCCTTTTCCTTCTCCTGCCATTCATTGCGCATGATGCCGCGGTGTTGTCCGTTCAGGACGACATCCGCGCCCGGGTTATCGCCGGTACGCGCAGCATTGAGGGATGATGGCGCGCATACAAGGGGCTTTTCTGGCAAAGGCTGAACGGTTAAGCGAACGATCTGTTGGTCAAAGAGACAGGCCCGATGGGGCAGAATGATGCCGGAAAGCGGAGTAGAGGCGGTAAAGTGACAGGTTCTGTTTCGCTAAAAACGGAGCCAGGACGCCATCAGGCGTCCTGTCAGCACAGACGTTCAAGGCTTATTTATACAGCTCAGCCGTCATGTGCACACCGTTGTTGGTGTTCGCTTCGGTGATCTTATAGGAAGCACCAGCATCCTGCGCCTGAGCAGCAATTTTCGCTTCTGCGCTGTCCAGTGTTGAGCCGGTCGCCGTCACAGTTTGTGCAAAAGCCGCAGCAGGCAGAATAGTCAGGGCGATTAAAGCAGCAAAAGTTTTGATAGTTTTCATGATAAATTCCTCGGTCTTTTTCGTTTAGATAAGGCTACATGCCTTGTGTGAAAGCATAATAGGAGGAATATCGCACAAGAAAAAGCAGAGGGTTTTGCTCATATCATTCAATAAAACTGAAAATGAAAAGCACGTTTAGCGCTGTTTAAACACGAAAGGTTAAATGACTACACCTTGCATAGCAGGCAGTATTAATGACTACCTGTGCGCCTGACGACTTTCGCCCAGCGCTATGCTGTTATGTCACAAGACGGCAAAGACAGGCGTTACGCCGTGATCGGCTGTAGGTGCTGTGAGACAAGTCAGGCCGTGGTGGGATGTTGGCTGAGGGTACGCAATTGGGCAGCAGAAGAGACGATTAGGACGGGAAAGCCTCTTAGCGATCATGCCGTACCAGACGGCATGATCACGGTTCGCACCCTGCGCGCGCGAAGAGCGTGATCACGCCGAATGGCACAACACCATCCGGTGGCAGGCCGGTCAAAACTTAGCGGAACACGCTGATCGCTTCCACCAGACGGTTAGCCTGATGGGTCATACGGCCCGACGCTTCTGCGCTTTCCTGAACGCGGGCGGCGTTTTGATGGGTAATATCGTCCAGATCTTCTACCGCCGTGCTGACTTCACTGAGCGCGGTCGCCTGTTCCGCCGTGGCCGCGCTGATTTGGGCAACGAGCGAAGTGACGTTCTGCACCTGCTGCACAATATCCTGCATGGTATGTCCCGCAGCACCGGCGTGCTCGTTGCCTGAACTGACCCGGCTGGCGCTGGTTTCCACCAGTGCTTTAATCTCGCTGGCGGCTTTTGCGCTGCGCTGTGCAAGGCTGCGTACTTCGCCAGCCACAACGGCGAAGCCTTTACCCTGCTCACCTGCGCGTGCCGCCTCAACGGCGGCGTTCAGCGCCAGAATATTGGTCTGGAACGCGATGCTGTCGATTACGCTGGTGATGCTGGCAATGCGTTCTGAGCTGTCGGCGATATCCGCCATCATGCTCATCATCTCTTTCATCACCTCGCCACCTTTGCTTGCCGCATCGCTGGTATTGACGGAGAGCGAACTCACCTCCTGGGCCGTTTGCGTATTACTCTTCACGGTGGCGGTCATTTCGTTCATGGTCGCGGCCGTTTGCTGCACGTTCGCTGCGGCCTGTTCGGTCCGGCGGCTCAGTTCATTGTTACTGCGGGCAATGGCGTCACTGGCGCTCAGCACGTTAATCGCCTGGCCACTCACATCGTCCACCAGCCAGCGGAACATCAGCCCTAGCTGCCCAATGGCGCGCAACGTCAGCCCCACCTCGTCAATGCGGTCCATCTGCTCCACCTGGTGACTGGCCCCGGTGGCCACGCGCAGTGCCTGTTTGCACATGCGCTCAACAGGACGGGAAATTTGCTGCTCCAGCCACAGGCTGGCAAGCAGCAACAGAACGGCCATGCCGCCCGCAAATCCGCTCAGCGCCAGCGGTGCCATTCCCAGCGCCCAGACGCCTGCGACGGACAGCGGCAATAAAGCCAGCAGCGCCGTACGAATGCGCCAGCGCAGTGGCAGCGTTTTTAAGATCGAGCCGAGGCGGCGCCAGCCGCTGCGCACAATTAATCCTTTGTGAAAGCGGCGGCCTTGCGCGCGACCTTCACGAAAATCACGGTAGAGCGCTTCACTGGCTTTCACATCCTGAGCGGATGGCTTCGTCCGCACCGACATATAACCCTGCACCTGACCGTTGCGCACCACCGGAATCGCGTTCGCCCGCACCCAGTAGTGATCCCCGTTTTTGCGGCGGTTTTTCACCAGCGCTGTCCAGGGTTCGCCCTGTTTTAACGTCGCCCACATATCGGCAAAAGCTTCGGGTGGCATATCCGGGTGACGCACCATATTGTGCGGCTGCCCTTTGACCTCATCAGATGAAAAGCCACTGGCTTCAACGAATGCATCATTGGCATAGGTGATATAGCTGTTGAGATCGGTCGTTGTCATCAGTGTGGCATGATCGTCATACACATATTCACGCTGAGAAACAGGTTGGTTGTTGCGCATAGGAGTCCTTGATAGTACCAGTCAGACTTGCACCAGAAGCATGGATGAAAGCACGTGAAAGGTAAGCTTTACCTTTTTTTATGTTTTCGGCAGTGGCGCATTTACACTTTAGTGCTACGCGTTAATTTATTGCATTAAAAAAGCCGCTCAGTAGCGGCTTCGTTTACTCACGGGAATTTTTAACCCATTACATTTTAACGATTTACTTTAACGCAACTGATTAGCGCGCAGCACCATCCCACCCGCGCCCGGCGCGTGACATCCGCAGTGAGACTAACGTCTTACCGTACCGCTTGACGGGTTAATAGCGCATTCCTTATGTATTCAGCTTAAATCGACATCCCGTAAGCCAAACCACCACGTCAGTACAAAGCCACTGACCCAGGCCACGATCAAACCGCCCAGGTACACGGCCATGCCAGCAAAAATGCCCTGATGCGAGGTCATTAACGGAAGCGTGACCAGACCCGAAGGACCAAATACCGTATTCATGCCGACCGGCAGCCCCAGCCAGGCCACCAGACCGATAAAAAATCCGCCCACTGCCCCGCCGCCGCAGGCCGTAATAAAGGGTCTGAGCCGCGGTAGCGTGACGCCATAAATCAGCGGTTCACCCACGCCCAGCAAGCCGGGCATGATGGTGCCTTTTATCTGGGTGCGCAACAACGCGCCTTTTTCCGCTTTACACCAGAGCGCCAGTGCGGCCCCCACCTGACCGGCACCGGCCATAGCCAGAACAGGGAACAGTGAATTAAATCCCTGGGTTTCCATCAGCGCAAAATAGACCGGAATAAACCCCTGATGAATGCCAAACATCACGGCGATCAAAAACAGCCCAGCCAGCAGGGCGCAGCCGAAGGGGTTGTTATTGAGGTGGATAAACAACCACGACATTCCCTTAAACAGCTCGCCGCCGAGCGGCATGATGAGCAGATAAGTCAGCGCGCCCGTGATTAATAAGGTTAACAGGGCGGTAAGAATCATATCCAGGTTATCCGGGATGACCTTGCGCAACTGCCTTTCCAGCCAGCCACCAAACATCGCGGCCAGCAGCACACCGATAATGTTGCCACGCGGATCGATAGCCAGACCAAAAAAGCTGTCCATGCCGCTGTAATAGCCGACCTTCGCATCGGGCACATAGCCCAGAAGAAACAGCGAGGCGATAATGGCCCCGTTTACGCCGGTGCCGCCAAAGGCTTTTTGCGCGTTATAGCCAATCAGGATGCTGAGAAAGGTGAATAACCCTTTACTGAACACTTTCATATAGGCCACGGTGTGCAGTAAGCCTGCAGGATGTGCGCCCGGCGTGCTGAGGTGCAGGCTTTGCTCAATCAGCGTGGCGAATCCCAGCAGTAAACCTGCGGCGATAAAGCCGGGGATGAGCGGTGTGAAAAGGGTGGCGAAACGTGCCAGAAACTGATGCACTGCGCGGGTCTGTCTGGCCTTTATCTGCTGTTTTTGTTGCGCAACCACCTGTTGCAGATTCGATGCCCCCTGTGAAAGCAGCAAATGCATCCGTTCCGCCGCCGTTTGCGCCTTGCCGGGACCGAGCACGATCTGCAGTTGATCGTCACCCTTGATGACACCCAGCACGCCAGGCAAACCTTTCAGCCGGGCGATGTCAGCCTGATTCTGCTTCAGCGTCAGGCGTAAACGGGTCATACAATGGCCGCAAACGGCAATATTGTCTGCGCCGCCTGCTGCCTGCACGATAGCGTGCAGAAGTGCATCGGTCACGTCCGCCATCAGCGTGCTCCCGCAGCCTGTAGCGCCCGACGAATAAAGCCCTGATGTTGGGTCAGCAACGTTTTTGCCTCATCAGCACTCAGTTCCGCCAGCACCATGAGAATGGCGGTTTTGCAGTGCCCGCCGCAGGCCGCCAGGGCGGCACTGGCGCAGGCTTCGTCACAATCAGTAGCCTGCATCACAATATTGACCTGGCGCTGTACCAGCTTCTGGTTCGTGGCTTCAACGTCCACCATCAGATTGCCGAAGACTTTGCCTGTACGAATCATCGCGCCGGTCGTCAGCATATTCAGGACCAGCTTCTGTGCGGTCCCCGCCTTCATGCGTGATGAGCCCGTCACCACTTCAGGCCCGACCACGGGCGTCAGGGCAATATCGGCGACGTCGGCCATTTTGCTGTGCGGATTACAGGTCAGCGCAACCGTCGTCGCTCCACATTGCCGGGCGTACTCGAGCGCGCCCAGAACATAAGGCGTGCGTCCACTGGCGGCGATGCCCACCAGCACGTCCTGCTGGCTGAAGTGGATGTCTTTCAGATCCTGCGCGCCTTGCGCCACATTATCTTCAGCGTTTTCCACCGCCTGCAAAATGGCCTGATGGCCCCCGGCAATCAGCCCAGTCACCTGCTCACGCGGTGTGCCAAAAGTTGGTGGGCATTCACTTGCATCCAGGATCCCCAGGCGGCCGGAGGTACCCGCGCCCACGTATATCAGTCGCCCACCGGCCTGAAAGGCGGCGCAGATAATATCCACAGCGCGGGCGATAGCCGGCACGATAGCCTCAACGGCCAGCGCGACTTTTTTATCTTCATCATTAATGACGCGAAGCATCGCTTCCGTGCTCATTTCGTCAATATTCAGGCTGGCCGGATTGCGCCCTTCCGTGATCATCTGACTGAGATCGATTTTCACGCTTGTTCTCCACAGGAATAATTTATTCTGGATATTTTTAACACAGCGAATGAAAAATTCATCCTTTTCAGCTGCTTTTTTGTGGCGCCGTGAGCGGTGCAGCCAGACAGAATAAAAAAAAAGGCCCAACCATCGTTGAGCCTTTGATTTGCTAATCCGCATTAAGGCGCGGTTTGCGTCCGTAACTGCAATTCATACGCTTTCGCCTGCTCTGCATCGAACTGGTTTTCCCAGCGGGCAATCACCAGCACCGCCAGGGCGTTACCCACGACATTCAGCGCGGTACGGGCCATATCCATGATGCGGTCAACGCCAGCAATAAACGCCAGTCCTTCCAGCGGAATACCGACGCTGCCAAGCGTCGCCAGCAGGACGACAAACGAAACGCCTGGCACGCCTGCAATCCCTTTAGAGGTCACCATCAGCGTCAGCACCAGGATGATTTCATCAGTCAGTGACAGGTCGATACCGTACAGCTGCGCGATGAAAATCGCGGCGATACTTTGGTATAACGTTGAACCATCCAGGTTAAACGAGTAGCCGGTGGGCACGACGAAGCTGGTGATGGCTTTTGGCGCACCGTAAGCTTCCATCTTCTCCATGATGCGTGGCAGCACGGTTTCAGAACTGGAGGTCGAGTAGGACAGGATCAGCTCGTCTTTTAAAATGCGCATCAGCGTAGTAATGCGCAGTTTGCAGAAGCGTGCTACCGCCCCCAGCACCACAAACGCAAAGAACAGGATAGCGACATAGACCAGCAACACCAGCTTCGCGAGTGGCCACAGCGAGGCAAAACCAAAGTTAGCAATCGTCACGGCGATCAAAGCAAACACGCCCACTGGCGCGTAGCGCATGATCATATGCGTCACTTTAAACATGGTTTCAGACACGCCGCGGAACAGGTTGACCAGCGGATCGCGCTGTTCGGAGGGCAGGGCCGACAGCCCCAGACCAAACAGGACCGAGAAGAAAATAATCGGCAGCATTTCACCCTTCGCCATCGCGGCAAAGATGTTCTGCGGGATCAAAGAAAGGATGGTCGCAACCAGACTGTGCGTCCCTTCCTGTACCTGCGCCGTCGTGGCTTCATATTTAGAGATGTCCACCGTTGCCAGCGTAGACATATCAATGCCAGTGCCGGGCTTAAACACATTTGCCAGGGTAATCCCGACCACAATGGCAACGGTGGTAATCACTTCAAAGTACACAATGGTTTTGAGACCAATACGACCCAGCTTTTTCGCATCACCAACACCGGCTATAACGACAATCAGGGATGAAATCACGATAGGCACGACAATCATCTTTATCAGGTGAATAAAGATATCGCCCGCCGGGCTGAGAATATTATTGACTAACCATTCACGATCATCTGGCTGATTATGCAATACGGCACCCACGATGATGCCGAGCACCAGTGCTATCAGAATCTGCCACGCAAGGCTGATTTTAAAACCTTTCATAACGCGTAATTTCCTCAGTCAAAACCCGTTTCTCTCTACTGCGAAGGTGCAGAAGACAATACACACAGGGAAGTGAGCAAAAAGCCCGGTAAAGTAGAGGGTGTTTTAGACAGCGTCCCGCATTGCGATGCGATGATTTCTAAACCCATTTCAGACGCGGTCTGAGTTGATACCTGATTATCAGGGGCGAGATAAGTACCATTTTCGCTGCAGTAAATGCAACCCTTGGTGGCTTCGATTAAAACTTAACCATCTCTTAAGCATAAAATGCTGATACGGTTATTTATTTCTAACCTGCTGTTATGAAAAGTAAACTTTCGATAAGTTTTCGCATAGCTATTCAGATTGTGGGCAAACACTACGCGGTTCGTTCGCTGCTTTTTTAAACAGCGCAAGACACAAAATGTTGCAATCTAAATCCCTATCCTTTGCATGGCGTTAGCGCGTTTTTCATTCTTTTGCGACGTTTTTATGTCAACAAGGTTAACGCGTGATCTATGGCGCAAAAAAGAAACAAATCTTGTTGCTCTGCTTCACTTAACTATTGATTGACATATGATTAACATCTTCAAGGAGAATCGCCATGAGCCAAAATCATAACTATCCTGTTCCAGAAAATATCGCAGCAACCGCGCTGATTACGGCCGAACAGTATCAGGCGATGTACCAGCAGTCTGTTACCGATCCAGAAACCTTCTGGGGGGAACAAGGTAAAATCCTCGACTGGATAAAACCTTACAGCAAAGTCAAAAACACCTCATTTGCGCCAGGCAATATTTCAATTCGTTGGTATGAAGACGGCACGCTCAATCTGGCCGCCAACTGCCTGGATCGCCATCTGGCTACCCGGGGCGATCATCCCGCCATTATCTGGGAAGGCGACGATGCCAGTGAAAGCAAAACCCTGACCTTCCGTCAGCTTCATGCTGATGTATGCCGCTTTGCCAATGTGCTGGAACTGCTTGGCGTCAAAAAAGGCGACGTCGTGGCGATTTATATGCCCATGGTGCCCGAGGCCGCCGTCGCGATGCTGGCCTGTGCTCGCATCGGGGCGGTGCACTCCGTCATTTTCGGCGGCTTCTCACCGGAAGCCGTCGCGGGCCGGGTGATCGACTCCAGCGCATCATTGATTGTGACAGCCGACGAAGGCGTACGTGCGGGCCGCACGATTCCACTGAAGAAAAATGTGGATGATGCATTAAAAAATCCCAATGTGAACAGCGTGAAAAACGTGGTGGTCTTTCAACGTACCGGCAAAGATGTCGGCTGGGTTGAAGGACGCGATCGGCACTGGCATGAGCTGATGCAGAACGCCAGCACCAACCACTCTGCCGCCGAAATGCAGGCCGAAGATCCACTGTTTATTCTCTACACCTCCGGTTCAACCGGTAAGCCTAAAGGCGTACTGCATACCACGGGTGGCTATCTGGTTTACGCCGCCACGACCTTTAAATTTGTCTTTGATTATCATCAGGATGACGTTTACTGGTGTACGGCGGACGTGGGCTGGGTCACCGGCCACAGCTATCTGCTCTATGGTCCCCTGGCCTGTGGGGCCACGACGCTGATGTTTGAAGGCGTGCCAAACTGGCCGACGCCAGCCCGCATGGGCCAGGTGATTGATAAGCACAAGGTGACCCTGTTGTATACCGCGCCTACCGCTATCCGCGCGCTGATGGCGGAAGGGGATAAAGCGATTGAGGGCACCGACCGTAGCAGCCTGCGTATCATGGGTTCAGTGGGCGAGCCCATTAACCCGGAAGCCTGGGAGTGGTATCACAAAAAAATCGGCAACAGCCGGTGTCCGATTGTCGATACCTGGTGGCAGACAGAGACCGGCGGTTTCATGATTACGCCGTTGCCGGGTGCCACCGTGCTGAAACCCGGCTCGGCGACCACGCCGTTCTTCGGCGTCCAGCCTGCCTTGGTGGATAACGAAGGCAATCCTCAGGACGGCGCCTGTGAAGGTAATCTGGTGATCACGGATTCCTGGCCAGGTCAGGCGCGTACGCTGTTTGGCGATCATGAACGTTTCGAGCAGACCTACTTTTCGACCTTTAAAAATGCCTATTTCAGCGGCGATGGCGCGCGACGTGATGAGGACGGCTACTACTGGATTACCGGCCGTGTGGATGACGTACTGAACGTGTCTGGGCACCGCCTGGGCACCGCCGAGATCGAATCCGCGCTGGTGTCGCATCCGAAAATTGCCGAAGCGGCCGTGGTAGGTATTCCGCACAGCATTAAGGGCCAGGCTATTTATGCCTATATCACCCTGAATCACGGGGAAGAGCCCTCACCGGAGCTTTATACCGAGGTCCGTAACTGGGTGCGTAAAGAGATTGGCCCGATTGCCACGCCTGATGTACTGCACTGGACGGATTCGCTGCCAAAAACCCGTTCCGGCAAAATCATGCGCCGTATTCTGCGCAAGATTGCCGCAGGCGATACCAGTAATTTAGGCGATACCTCCACGCTGGCCGATCCTGGCGTCGTTGAGAAACTGCTTGAAGAGAAACAATCCATCACCCTGCCGTAATACCACGCCGGCGGAAAGCATCAGGCTTTCCGCCACCGCTTCCCTACGTAGTGTGTTTCTGTAGTCACAAAAAAATATAACGCATTCACGCCGTTGCGTGAGGTCCACGCCTGCAAGCTTCTGGAGATAATGTGATGAACGATGCCCTGCCCGAACAGGAAAGAATCTACCAACAAATTGAAAAAAATCCGCGCTTTCAGGAGTTGGTCCATAAGCGCCAGTCCTTTGCCCTGCTGCTGTCGCTAATCATGCTGGTGCTCTATGTCGGCTTTATTCTGCTGATTGCGTTTGCTCCCGGCTGGTTAGGTACGCCGCTGCATGCCGGTACCAACGTGACGCGCGGTATTCCGATTGGCGTGGGCCTGATCGTTATCTCCTTTTTACTGACCGGCGTGTATGTCTGGCGCGCCAATGGCGAGTTTGATCGCCTGACAAAAGCTATCCTCAGCGAGGTAAAACCATGATGCGTCTTATGCTGTGGATGCTGGCCGCCCTCCTGCCCTTTTCCGCCCTGGCCGCCGATGCGATTACCGGGGCGGTGCAGAAGCAGGCCGTTAATTATCAGGCCATTGTGATGTTTGTCATTTTTGTCGGTGCGACGCTGAGTATTACTTACTGGGCGTCAAAGCGAACCCGCTCGCGTAGCGATTATTATACGGCGGGCGGCAATATTACCGGCTTCCAGAATGGGCTGGCGATGGCCGGTGACTTTATGTCTGCCGCCTCCTTTCTGGGGATTTCTGCGCTGGTTTATACCTCGGGTTATGACGGCTTAATCTATTCGCTCGGTTTTCTGGTCGGCTGGCCGATGATCCTGTTCCTGATTGCTGAACGTCTGCGTAACCTGGGCCGGTATACCTTTGCCGATGTTGCCTCTTACCGCCTCAAACAAAAGCCCATTCGCACCCTGTCCGCCTGCGGCTCACTGGTGGTGGTTGCGCTTTACCTGATTGCGCAGATGGTCGGTGCCGGTAAGCTGATTCAGTTACTGTTTGGTCTGAACTATCATATCGCCGTCATTCTGGTGGGCATTTTGATGGTGCTGTACGTGCTGTTTGGCGGGATGCTGGCGACGACCTGGGTCCAGATCATCAAAGCCGTTCTGCTGCTGTTCGGTGCCTCATTTATGGCGATTATGGTGATGAAAAGTACCGGCTTCAGCTTTAATACGTTGTTCACTGAGGCGATGGCAGTGCATCCGAAAGGGGCGGCCATTATGCAGCCTGGCGGGCTGGTTAAAGACCCGATCTCTGCCCTGTCGCTGGGGTTGGGGCTGATGTTTGGAACGGCGGGCTTACCGCATATCCTGATGCGTTTCTTTACCGTCGCCGATGCGAAAGAGGCGCGTAAAAGCGTTTTCTGGGCCACCGGCTTTATGGGTTACTTCTATTTCCTGACCTTTATCATCGGATTCGGTGCCATTTTACTGGTCGGAGCTAACCCGGCCTTTAAAGATGCTTCGGGTGCGCTGATTGGCGGCACCAATATGGCGGCAGTGCATCTGGCTAACGCCGTGGGCGGCAGCACCTTCCTGGGCTTTATTTCCGCCGTCGCTTTCGCCACGATTCTGGCGGTGGTGGCAGGCCTGACCCTGGCTGGCGCGTCGGCGGTGTCGCATGATTTGTACGCCAGCGTTTACCGTAAAGGCCAGGCCAGCGAGCGCGACGAACTGCGGGTATCGAAAATTACGGTGCTGGTGCTGGGCGCAGTAGCCATCGCGCTGGGCATTCTGTTTGAGAAGCAGAACATCGCGTTTATGGTGGGGCTGGCCTTCTCGATCGCGGCCAGCTGTAACTTCCCGATTATCCTGCTGTCCATGTACTGGTCAAAGCTCACCACACGAGGTGCGATGGTGGGCGGCTGGCTGGGGCTGATCACGGCAGTGGTGCTGATGATCCTGGGCCCCACGGTCTGGGTACAGGTGCTGGGACATGCTTCCCCCATTTACCCTTATGAATATCCGGCGCTGTTCTCCATTGCCATCGCCTTTATTGGCACCTGGCTGTTTTCCATTACCGACCATTCACCGCAGGGCGCAGAAGAACGCTCCCGTTTCCGGGCACAGTTTATTCGTTCCCAGACGGGTTCAGGTATTGAGCAGGGTAAAGCACACTAATCTGTAGTGCCTGCAATAAAAAAAGGGCAGCCACCGCCAGGTCGCTGCCCTTTTTCTCAGACCGCTGTCAGAAACGCAGTGACGCGCCGACGTACGGACCGTCGACCAGTACGTTATCTTTACGGCCACCTTTGTTATTCAGCTCGATATACTGATAACCGACGCGCAGGTTAAGCAGAGAAACAGGCGTGAAGCTCACACCACCGCTTGCCTCCTGATAGCTGTCCAGGTGGTCAGTCAGGCCTTCTGGTGCGTAATAGTACTGACCGAATAAGCCCCACATGCTGTTGATGTTGTACTGCGCGCTGCCGCCCAGCGCCACCGCAAATCCGTCTTTCCCGTCTTCAGGATGAGTAAAAATCGCCTTTGCGGTTGGCGCCAGGCGCAGATCGCCAACATCAACGTTGTAACCCAGTCCTGCACCGTAGGTGCTTCCGTCATGATCGCTACGTAACCAGTTGCCATTCAGGAACAAGCCCGGTGACGTGGTGCCCAGTCCGAGATTGAGATTCGTACTGTGCTCGCCCACATCCACGCTGCCTTCGATAGCCTGCGCAGCGCCGCTCAGCAACATAACGCTCAGCGCGCTTCCTGTGACAAGTTGTTTAAACATGATTCTACTCCATGAGGGGTCCAATAATTCCGCCTCAAGGGTAGCAGTCTGAAACGAGGTGACAACTTTATTTGGAAAGCTTTACGTAAAAAGTGATGTCATTCATGACAATCATGTCTGTCAGTTGGCCAGTGACGGCGGGCACCGCTGTGCCGTCTGCCGCCTTACTGTGCCCACATAATGTGCCCGATTAACGGTGCCAGAATCACCGTAACCACGCCGGATAACATCATCACCAGGCTGGACACGACGCCTTCCTGTTGGCCCAGCTGGTAAGCCCGCGCGGTGCCCGCACCGTGGGAGGCGGCCCCAAATCCAGCCCCTTTCGCCACGCTTTGCTGGATAGCAATGCGTAAAAACAGGACGTCGCCGACTGCCATGCCAAATACGCCAGTAATGACCACAAACAGCGCCACCAGATCGGGCTGTGCGCCCATGGGTTTGGCGGCCGCAAGGGCAAAAGGCGTGGTAATGGAGCGCACCGCCAGGCTGCGTTGCAGGCTTTCGGGCAAACTCAGCAAACGCGCCAGCCACACCGAGCTGCACACCGATACCGTGGTGGCGGTCAGCACACCGGCGCTGAGCGATAACCAGTGGCGTTTTATCACGTCCATGTTTTCGTACACGGGCACTGCAAACGCCAGCGTGGCGGGCCCCAACAGCCATAGCAACCAGTGACTTTCGGCAATGTAGTTTTGCCAGCTGATATGGGTGACCAGCAACAGCAGCACCAGAATCATGGGCGTCATGATCAACGGCATCAGCAGCAGCGTTGGCCAGCGTCGATACAGCCGTTTATTCACGTAGTAGATCACTAACGTGGCGGCCGCGCACAGGAGGCTGATCGGCAAATCAGGCATCGTTGTTCTTCTTACGCGCCGCGCGCGCCACTTCAAACCGATAAAGCCGGTCCACAACCAGCGCCGTTGCCGCCAGCACCAGCGTGGTACTGACCGCAATCACCAGAAAAATTCGCCAGCCGTCCACCTGCAGCAGGTCCGCGTAGTTGATGACCGCAACCACCGCCGGGATAAAAAACAGTAGCATCTCTGCCAGCAACCAGCTTGCCCCGGCCTTTACCCAGCGCAGGGGTAAAATACGCAGCGCGATAAGCAACAGCAGCAGGAGCATGCCTACAACGTTGGCTGGCAGCGGCAAGTGCAGCCAGTTCACCAACTGTTCGCTGGCGATAAACAGCGAGATGTAGAGCGCCAGTTGTACCGGCACGCTCAGCCGGTTTATGTGGCTGACGTTCAGGCGACCCAAGGCCAGTGCCATTTGTCTTTCCCCTCTGGAATGAATGCGTCCAGTATAGATTTGCTGCATGGGGTGAAAGAAATGAATTAAAATTATCCAAATCATGCCAAAAGGGAATAGTTATGGACGTTCGCGCCCTGCGTTACTTTACCGAGGTCGTCCGCCAACAAAGCTTTACCCGGGCTGCACAGGCGTTGTTCGTGACGCAGCCGACAATCAGCAAAATGGTGCGCCAGTTAGAAGAGGAACTGGGCTGTGCCTTACTTCTGCGTGATGGTCGCCGCCTGCATCTGACGGACAGCGGTCAGGCGGTCTACCAACGCGGTCTGGCGATTCTGCAAGAGTTTCATCAGCTTGAGGCAGAGATAGGCGATATTAACGATCTGAAAACCGGCCAGTTGCGCCTCGGTATTCCCCCAATGGTGGGCATGCAGATTGCCGGTTCCGTCTCCGCGTTTCGCCGCCGCTATCCGGGCGTGGAACTCAACATTGCTGAATTTGGCGGGCTGACGGTGCAGGAAGCCGTGCTGGCCGGAACACTGGATATCGCCCTGACGGCGCTCCCGGTCGATCCCGAACTGCCCCTCGCCACCTTATCCCTTATGCGCCATCCGCTCTGTGTGTTGCTGCCGCGTAAGGCGCCCTGGCTACGTCGCACCCGGCTTTCACTCTCTGAGCTGGCGGCGCATCCGCTGCTTATCTTTAACGAAGAATTTTCACTGAACCGGCAGTTGATGCAGGCGTTTCAGCGTCAGGGAATAACGCCCACGATTGCCGTCCGAAGCGGGCAGTGGGATTTTCTGGCCGCCATGGTTCAGGCAGAGATGGGCCTGGCCATTCTGCCGGAACCCATTTGTCAGCGTTTAGATAAGCAGTCGTTACTGTGGCTGCCGCTGGCGTCTGAACTTCAGTGGCATCTGGGGCTGATTTGGCGGGAAGGAAGTTATCTGTCGCGCAGTGCGCAGGCGTGGATCGCCTGTTGCCGGGCCCACTGGCCCGATAATGCACCCCGCCTGTCTGTCTGATGCCCCCGCCTGCTCACCGCCGCACGGCGAAGCAGGCTGGGCCCGAAAGCGGCGGCGAGTTACGCCTCTTTCTCGATTAACAGCGCTTCCAGCAGATCCAGATCGTGCAGCAATTTTTGCATGGTCTCGTTCGAAATCGCCTTGGTGGCACGCAGGTGATAGACCTCCGCACGCTCGGCACGGAGCGCGGTCAGACGGAAGCGGCGCTCCAGATTTTCGGCAAACAGGGCATGTTCAAGGTCATTTTTGCCCTCGGCGCGACGGCGAAGATTCCCGGTCACGCGCAGGCTTACCTCTTTTAACAGCTCTGGATCGATGTTTTCATCGGTTTCTTTTTCGAGCCTGGCTTCCATTTTTTGCAGACTCTCAATCGCCGCCCCCGCCATTACCGCCTTCGCATGCTGTATTTCATGGCGATGCGCATTTTTATCCAGTGTTTCGACGCCGCGCAGCAGGACGGGCAGAATAATGACGCCGACCAGCAGGGAGAACAGAATCACCCCGGTCGCGATAAACACCAGTTCGTAACGGGCCGGGAAAGGATTGCCGTTGCTCAGAAACAGCGGGATCGACAGCACACCGGCCAGCGTAATCGCACCGCGCACGCCCGCAAAGGAGGCGATTAACAGTTCACGCAGTGAGTACGAGGAGAACACTAACGGCTTGTTTTTCAGCAACCGTTTACTGAAGCGCTGCATGATCCACAACCAGCCGAAGCGCACCACCATTAACGCCGCATAGACCAGCACGATATCGGCAAAAATCATCCAGATATCCACATTGGGATCCGCATTGGCCTCGGCGATGGATTTTTGCAGGATAGAGGGCAGTTGCAGACCCAGCATCAGGAACACCATGCCGTTAAACACAAATTCCAGCATATGCCAGACGCTGTTGGCGCGCAGGCGCATCGTCAGCGGTGCCTGACGAATAATGCCAGAGCGCGTAATCGTCATCCCGGCCGCGACGGCGGCTAAGATCCCGGATACGCCGAGGTGCTCAGCAATCAGATAAGAGGCGAAAGGCAGCAGTAACAGCAAAACAATTTGTGTGGCTGCGTCATCACTGCCGCTCCAGCGGTTCAGCACACGTAGCGACTTCCCGTAAAGCCAGCAGACCGCAACCCCAGCCACCAGGCCGCCCAGCGCCACCTTGAGGAACTCTACGCTGGCACCGCCCCAGCTAAATACCATGGTGCCCATCGCGACCGCGACGGCGAACTTCAGTGAAACCAGGCCAGAGGCATCGTTCATCAAGGCTTCGCCCTGCAGAATCGCCATGATTTTCTTAGGAATGCGGCCTTCACCGACGATACCAGAAAGGGCCACGGCATCGGTGGGTGAGAGCACGGCGGCCAGCGCAAACGCAGGGATAAGCGGAATGCCCGGCACGGTCCAGTAAATCAGGTAGCCGATACCGACGACGGTGATCAACACCAGTACCAGCGCCAGGCCAAGGATTTCCCGGCCATAGTGCAGAAACTCGCTGACCGGTGTTTTCCAGCCGTCGGCAAAGAGCAGCGGCGGAATAAACAGGACGAGGAATAATTCCGGGTCAAAATCCACATGCAGCCCAAACGTGGGCCAGGCCAGCAGCGCACCAACGGCAATTTGCACCAGCGGCAGCGGGATTTGAAAAGGCAAGATACGCGCGGCGACCCCAGAGAGCGACACCACCAGCGTCATGATCAAAATAGTAAAAAAGATTTCCATGCTTTCCTTAGGCGGGTTGTTATCTTTGAATCAACGTGAAGATAAAGTGTAAAACAAACTGGCAAGCGCGGAAAAAGCTACGTGTGCTTCGGTGAGGAAAAAGCGGAAAATTCCGGACGCACGGCTGCACGTCCGGTCAGACAGTCAGATCGCCCAGCCTCCGGCATAAAAAGCCACCAGCGCAACGGCAATCACGACCGTGCCAATATTTAACTTACGCCATTCACCGGCAAACAGTCGGCCAACTACCAGGGTGGCAAAACCGATCATGATGCCGGTAACAATATTACAGGTCAGGACAATAATGACTGCGGTGAGCAGGCCCGACATCGCATCGACAAAGTCGGCGAAGTCGATTTTAGCGACGTTGCTCAGCATCAGCAGGCCGACATACATCAGGGCGGGTGCCGTCGCATAAGTTGGTACCAGATAAGCCAGCGGAGACATAAACAGAATCACCAGAAACAGCAGACCCACGACGATTGCCGTCAGGCCGGTTTTACCGCCTGCCGCCGTACCGGCCGCCGATTCAATATATACCGCGGCAGGCGACGCGCCCACCAGTCCGGCAAACAGGCTGCTCAGCGAATCCGTGGTCAGTGCCCGTCCGCCGTTAATAATCTGCCCGTCTTTATCGAGTAAATTGGCCTGCCCGGCCACGGCGCGAATCGTGCCGGTCGCATCAAATACCGCCGTCATCACTAACGCCAGTACGGTGGGCAAGACGGCAGGCTGCAACGCGCCCATAATGTCGAGGCTGAAAAACAGCGATGTCCCCTGCGCATCACGCAGGCTCGGCAGCGCAAACAGCCCTTGCCAGCGGACGGCGGGATCGAAGGCCAGGCCGAGAGCAGAGATCACGATGACCGTCAGCAAAATACCGCCAGGCACCCGGCGCTTCTCCAGACCAAAAATCGCCGCCAGCCCCAGCAAAGACATGAGGACGGGGAAGGAGGTAAAGTGCCCCAACGCCACCGGTAAACCTGAGCCAGGGTTTCTGACCACCAGCCCCACGTTGTCAGCGGCAATCAGCAGTAAAAACAGGCCAATCCCGATGCCCGTACCGTGTGCGACGCCCATGGGCAAATTACGTAAGATCCAGGCCCGAATCCCGGTGGTGGAAATCAGCGTAAACAGCAGCCCCATGAGGAACACAGCGCCAAGCGCGACCGGCACGCTGATGTGCTGACCCAGTACAAGACTGAACGCTGTAAAGGCCGTCAACGAGATTGCACAGCCAATCGCCATGGGTAAATTGGCCCACAGCCCTATCAGGATTGACCCGAAGCTTGCCACCAGGCAGGTGGCAACAAACACCGCCGTAGGAGAGAACCCCGCTTTACCCAGCATACCGGGGACCACGATCACCGAATAGACCATGGCAAGAAAGGTCGTCAGCCCGGCCAGGATTTCCTGTCGCACGCTGCTGCCACGGGCCGAAATGGCGAACCAGGCATCCAGTCTTCCACTGGTCGGGCGTGATTCAATTGACATAGTTAAGCCTCAAAAATTTTTATTGTGTAATTCACGCGGTCACCGTTCTGCATTCCCTGAATATGTCTTTACCCACGGGCAACCGACAAAAGGCAAACGTTTACTTCGCCACGCAGAACGGGTGTAACAAGCACCACCAGACTGAAGGGGGCAGATTATCCGGTCTTTAACCGCCGCTTTTCAACCGTTCAGAGGGAATTACTGCGTATAAAGATCAGGTTAGTAACATCAGGAACGTGCTGGAAACCTGCCAGTAACATTCTTGCTGGCAGCGTGGCCGGTCGATGAAAGAGGATGTTGGTGGAAGAGAGATGACGCCGGACGGCGTCATCAGAGCGCATCGCCTCAGCCCGGCAGAGTGAGTTCACCGCCCTGCTGAATGGCCCGTTGCCATGCGGCGCGCTGCTGAACGGTGGTTAACCATTTTTGCGTGGCGGGCGCATTGTGCAAGCCGGCGCGCTGGCTCAGCGCCAGAACAGGAAAGCTCATTTGCACATCGGCGATGCTGAATCGTTGACCGGCAAACCAGGGATTGGCCGAGAGATGATCTTCAATCATTTGCCTGTGGACGTGGAGCTGTTTGTCCAGCCAGGCTTTTTGTACGCCTTTCCCCAGCGCGGCACCCACGGGACGCAGCAACCAGGGCACGGGCGCGCTGCCCAGCCGGCCAAACACCAGCTTCATGACCAGCAGCGGCATCAGGGAACCTTCAGCGTAATGTAACCAGTAACGCGCCTGGAGGCGCGCCTCTTCGTCGGTAAGCTGTAATCGCTTCTCGCTGTCGTACTTTTCTTCCAGGTATTCCAGTATGGCCCCGGACTCCGCCACCACCCGATTGCCATCTGTGATAACCGGCGATTTGCCTAAGGGATGCACTTTTTTCAGTGCTTCCGGTGCCAGCATGGAGGCTTCACGCTGGTAACGTTTAACCTGATAAGGCACTTCCAGCTCTTCCAGCATCCACAGCACGCGGTGCGAACGAGATTGTTCCAGATGGTGAACAGTAATCATCATGATTCCCTGCGAGTGAATATGCAGACAGTATAGACGTCACTTCACCTTGTGCAGAGAACCATCCTGCTCGGGATCCAGCAGGACCGCACCTGATCCCTGCTGTCCAAGCCGATCACCGGGGTTACGGAGCGGACAGTCACGCATGGATAAACAGCCGCAGCCAATGCAGCCATCCAGGTCGTTACGCAGGCGCGTCAGGGTTTCGATGCGCTTATCCAGTTCATCCCGCCAGTGCTGCGTCAGATTGCTCCAGTCCTGCGCAGACATGCGTTTATCCGCAGGCATGTTTTCCAGACTGTCGCTGACGCTGGCGAGCGGAATGCCGATGCGCTGGGCAATTTTAATGATCGCCACACGGCGCAGGACATCACGGCTGTAGCGCCGCTGATTGCCGGGATTGCGCGTGCTGGAAATCAGCCCTTTGCTTTCATAAAAATGCAGCGCTGACACGGCCACGCCGCTTCGCCGCGCGACTTCCCCCGGTGTCAGCACCGGTTTTGGATAATTGCGATCTTTTTTCATCTGGCACTTTACCTCAAGTTAACTTGAGGAATTATACTCCTTTCCCATCAGAACAACACCCGCCCTGACGACGTCACGCCCCCTGCAGGCTGATTATCAGCCTCACAAACTGCGGCATGCACGGTGACGGGGACATTCACCAGAAGGATGAGGCCATGATACAAGAAGAGATCATTCACTCACTGACCCACTGGATTGACCAGAACCTCGATAAAAGCCTGTCAATCGATGAGGTGGCCGCGAAGTCCGGTTATTCGAAATGGCACCTGCAACGTATGTTCCGTAGCGTAACGAAACAGACGTTGGGTGGTTATATCCGCGAACGCCGGCTGACGCTGGCCGCAGAAGCGCTGCGTCAGACGCAGCGTCCGGTATTCGATATTGCGATGCAGTATGGCTACGATTCGCAGCAGACCTTCTCACGGGTCTTTCGCCGCCAGTTTTCCCAGACGCCTACGGCGTATCGTCACTATATGCGTCGCCAGGCGGTTCAGCGTCCACGCCTGCTGAGCTTTGACTGTGGAGAAACGATGAGCAGCTTTACGCAGCGTACAACGGGTGAATGTTGTCCGCTTAATTAACAGCCCGCGTGCGCCCGATCGGGCGCACGGCTTTATCCCCTCTTTTTTACCCTTCCGCTGGCTTGACACTGCGCTGACAAATCAAACAAATTCTGTACAAAAATTGAGAACCAGATGATATAATGTGACCCACATCACATTATGACGTTTGTTGCCGACGAAAGAGCCCCACCTGACAGACTTTTCCGCCGACGTGATGTTCGCAGACAGTCAGGCGTCCTTTCCGATTTTGAGGTCAAAATTGATGGCTACCCTAACCACCAGTTTTCTTGTTATGCGCTGGGAATTGCTGAGCGCTGTAATGATGTTTTTCGCCAGTACACTGAAAACCCGCCTTCGCCAGGACAGCCATCATGTCATGGCCTTTCTCTGTGGCGGCGTGGGCGTTGGTCTGTCGTGCTGGTTTGTGACCGGTTTAATGGGCATCACGCTAAGCATGGAAAACGTGCACCATTTTTTGAGCGTCTCTAAAGAAGTGTTCATTGACATGATGAGCCGTGCGCCTGCGAACTGGCCAATGCCCTGAATGACCAATAAAAAACCCCGCAAAGCGGGGTTTTTTATATTGCTGTGTAAAGTCAAATTTTCTTCAACATGACAGGAATGGCGACATCCTGTACGTCAACGTCCGGTCTCTGCGTTCCGCAACGTTCCTGAATCCACATTTCACCCATCATCTTGTCTAAGCCACGATCCAGTCCGGTTACCATGCCTGCGCCAGGCGTAAACGTCAGTTCACCAAAATAGATGTGCTGGTCGTGGATATACCAGTCGACTCGCACGTAGTCAAAGTCACTGGCCAGCGTTTTGCTCAGGGCAAGTGCCCGCTCCAGTGAGGGCATGATCGGGGAAACATCCAGGCCGGTATCGCGAATTTTATGGTAAGCCTCGGAGAGGTTATTAACGTAAAAATTCATCGAAAGCTGAGGCTGACAGCGGTTGTAGATGACCTGAAGAACATACTCAAAATTGCCATCGCGCTTATTGAACATATGAAACTTGTAATCAACCGGCGCGCTTTTACCGTCACCAATATACTGCTCAACCAGAATACGTGGCTTGATATAGCGATAGTGGATCTCACGCGCTTCGTTGGCGAAATCGGTTTTTAACCACGAATAGCAGTTATGAATGATTTGCTGCTTACGAAGCGCATCCGGTTCTTCCAGCACGATCTCTACCATGTTTGAAGCATGATTCGGTTTGATAACCGTGCCCTGCCAGCGCGTAAGATCATTCAACGTGGTGGGATCGGTGGTGTCGTGGAGCAACGGAATCAGATAGTCATTACCGATCTTTTCCGCAATATAGTCGCGCACCGAATACTTATCGGACAGGCGCGCATACAGCTGGTAATCACCATGGATAAACTTGCGATACAGCACTTTTTCGTTAAAGACCTTGGGATCACGCAGATTCGGGAGCTTTCTGAACTTGCGGAAGTAATAAATACGATCCTGATAAGTCCAGGGCATCTTCTTAATAAAGTACTGCAAACTTCTTCTGAGCTCTTGCTTCAACCTGAGCATATTTGACCTCATTTGTAGGTTTTGTAGTTAAGTGAGGAAACCTGAATTTTTTGAATCACGCCGCGTTTAAAGAAGTAATTCATGACGGTGAGGGACAGGAGCTCAGACAGAAAAACGCTCCAGGCGGCCCCCATGATGCCGTAGCCCTGAATTAGCCACCAGGAAAGCGGGATGCTGATGAGCACCAGACAAATGATTTTCTTCAGTAAATAATCAAAGCCCCCTTCTTTCACCATAAAACGGTACGCGACGGTTCCCATTGCCGAAAAACTGGTCGCCAGGGATAACAGCGTGATGAGGTTGCCTGACTGCCTGTAGGCCGGGCCATATAACGCCACAATAATGTGCTCACCCCACAACGCGACGATAAACAACATCAACAGCGACACGGCCATCACGTAGCCATTGAGCCGGGCCGTCAGCCTGACGGCTTCGTCTCCACGCGCACGAAAAATCTCGCTGAAACAGGAGGTAATCAGCGCCACGGGAATAAAAATCCAGGACGCGGCAATCGTATTGGCAGCAGCGAATAAACCCAGCTCGCGCGCCGAGGCGATGCCGGCCAAAAACATCTGCGCGGTTTTGACCTGGACAGAAATAAAAATGCTGGAAATGGCCAATGGCAAGCCCGCATACAGCAGATAACGCAAATACAGGGTGCGTGTTTCCCGCGGGGGAAATTGCTCCTGATGCTGCTGGTAAAAGCAGTAGCGTTTAATGACATACGGCACCAGCGTTACCGTGATAACTGACAATGTCAGCCACAGCGGATTCAGGCGTAGCCAGGCAATAGTGAAACTCAACGCAAAACTCACCAGCATGCCGACGGCATTCGCCACGGTATTCAGCTTTGATGCCAGACGTGCATTGTTATAAACGCTAAACGTATCCTGCGTGACAAAAACAGAGGCAACAAATGAAGCCAGCGCAAATGCCAGGAAATTTTCCTGCATGTTGTACCAGACCCAAATTAACACTGGTGCCGAGGTAATAAGTAATAAAACCATACGCAAAGTACGTGCAATACGCATTAAGCGCAAACCTTTGGTGGCATTTTTGCTGACACGTTTAAACAAAATAGTTTCAGTGCCAAATAGGGCTATGGTTTGCACCATGGCAAATAACGATGTTGAAAACGCCATCTGCCCAAATAGGGTTGGGCCAAAGGATTTAGCCACGTAAGACGTCACGAAAATGACGCCAAAGACGGAGATAATCTTTTCAGACATCATCCAGGCGGCATTAGACATTACGCTAAATTTCATCGACTGTTCCTTAGTAATACTCAACATCTACCGCTTCGGCACGCCCATCCGTGGGCGAATTAATAAGCGCTTAAATTTCAAAGCGAAATGATAATCATCAAGCCAACCCGGCTCGAAAATGAGAATCCGATTATATTTTAATGAAAGAATTCAGGAGAATTCTGATTATATCTGGCACGAATGCCGACTACTGGAAACGATTTCAAAATGAAATCATTAATGTTAACAAAAACCGTCATTCCTGAATAAAACGGATGCGGAGGCGTCAACCAGCCAAATTACAGTCATTTTTTATCTTTGGGGTGCGATGAATTTATATCAAAAAACCCATACCAGGAAGGCGCGGCATCCCGATCAGAATAAAATAAGATTTATCCCATGATGATATTTATTCTAAATATCTTAATTTAACCCACGTAATTTAACGTCCGTATTTAAACACGGCATTCCACACACTTTTACAGTACCAAAGGTTAATAAAGTAATCCTCATCCATTAATTGATAAGAAAGGTAAGAGCATTTATGAGAAAGTCACGATATAGCGAAGATCAAATCACAAATGCCATTAAAGCTTCTGAATCGGGCGTTAAGGTTAAAGAGATTTGTGAAGAGCTTGGCATCTCTGAGGCAACCTTCTATAGCTGGAAGAAGAAGTTTTCTGGGTTAGCCTCGGAAGAAGGCAGAAAAATCAAGGAGCTGGAAGAAAAGGTTCAGTTACTGACGCGCGAACTGCACGCACTTCATTCCGACAAGGAGATGCTGCAAAGCGTTCTGAAGAACTTCTTTACTACGCACGAGAAGCGTCAGGCCGTCAACTTCCTGCAGGACACATTCGATGTCGGCACGCGCCGCAGCTGCCGTTTGCTGGATATTAGCCGTAGTGTTTACCATTACCCAACGGGATCAGAAAACCGTTAATACTGAGAGCATTGCTTTTGATAGCTACCTCGCTGAGATTTGTTCTTACCAGAAGAGATGAAGAGCATTTAACAGGACATTAGGATGGCGCGCCTCGCCCAGTCCGTAATTAATGAATGGATTTGCGGTTACGCTTCCTTTTTTGCGGTAAAATTGATTTACAACAGCAAAAGTCTCTCAATCTACACCACTTTTATCCCCCCAGTCTCATTTCGGTGAGACTGGACCTTCCTTTTTTTTCATTAGCTCGTCTAAAAGAAACTGCCGCTGTTCCACTTTTTCGTTTAATCCCAGTAATCATATTTTGATTTCTCCGTACATTTCCTTAGCACCGACTGGTCCTGAGAAATGTTTTGCCGATCGTCAGATTATGCGTAATCGCATAAAAAGATAAAAATGGCCCAGAATAATCTCAGATTAACAGTTTATTGATACTTAACACTTTCATCCGGTAGCGCACAATTGATGACTATTTCTGCCTGCTATTGATGTCTGCTGTTAAACAGTAAATATAAGCGAAGCGCAGTCTGATTCTGCTGAAATTAAGGCTGCCTGAAGTAAAAGGTGGTTTCTGATAAGGATTTCTCTTAGCCAAACGGTATGTTTTCCCCGTTTTTTAAACATAAAAGCTGGGTGCGGGTTAGCGCTTTACCTTCATCTGTCCGCTTTTTGAGGAATAAACGCGCTTTACTCAGCCATTTTCTGGCTATTTATTGAACAATATGTGCGATTGTCTTGCTGTTAATGGGGCGGAAGCCGCCTGTGTGGATAAATACGGCATGGCTGAGTGGCGGTTTTGAGGAAGATTTAAACCCGGCAGATTACCGAGGCGGCTTTATTTCGCCGTTTTACACCTCGGTATAATCCGAAAAAGCGTGAATATCACTCCCAGTAATTATTCATTATCCGGGACGTTCAGATGATTTCCTGTTCAGGGCGGTCACGCGGGGTTGTGGCTTGATGCGCATCGCCCAAATCACGCCAACGATCAGGCAAACAATACCGATCATTGTCAGAACAGGTGGCCAGTGTTGATACCAGATAAACGTCCATAGCAAGCCAAAGAGAATCTCAAAGACGATGAGTGGCCCCATCAATACGGTAGGCAGTCGCTGGCTGGCCGCATTCCAGCATAACGTTCCGGCCCATGAGCACAGCAGGCCAATCGTCAGCATTAATGCAATAAACACCAAAGGCCGGGGGCCGAAAGGCAGCGCAAAATCAGGCTGTTGCCACGCCAGCTGTATGCTGACCAGCGCATACATGATAAGTGCCAGCGGTAAGGTCACAATGCCCTGCGCGGTGGCCCAGGTCGCAGCCTTAAGCTGAGGATGGTTGCGTAACCAGCGCGCATTGCGCAACGGATACCAGGTCCAGCACACCACCGCCATCACCGCCAGGGCAATGCCGGTCAGATAACGCTGGCCGTTGAGCGTTGCCCCCTGGAGTTGCCATTCCGCCGCATTAACGCAAACCAGGCCTGCGCCCGTCACCAGCAGTGCCGGGATAAGCCGTCGCCATGAGAGCCGTCCTTCAAGATGGCCATAACAGAGGTTTGCAGTGACAGCGATGACGATCGGTAAGGTACCAATGATCATCGTGGAGACCGGAGCCCCCGTTCGCTGAATCGCATTGGCGAGAAACGCGTAATAGAAGAGATTGCCAACCAGCGACAGCTTTAATGCTTCCCGCCAGTGGGCGGCGCTCAGTTGGCGCAGTTGGAAACGATCGTGCCAGGCAAGCGGTAACGCAACCAGGCCAAACGCGACATAGCGCCCGGCTGACTGCAACGCGCCCGGATAATCCGGGACGATGACCGGTCCAACAAAAATCAGCCCCCACATCATGCCTGCGGCAAGGGCAAACATTATTCCTGTCAACATGGCTTTTTCCTGTCTGTCTTTTTGCTTCAGTGTGAACCAAACAGGTAAGCATGCCTTGTAGCAAATTGCGGTCAGGACGTGTGTGGCGCGATCTGCTTTTGATAGCGGCCCGGTGTAATGCCGTAACGTTGGGTAAACGCACGGGTCAGATGCGCCTGATCGGTTAAGCCTACCGCTGCCGCGACGCTGGCTATGGCCTCACCCCTGGCAAGCATCTGTTTGGCTTCATAAAGCCGGTAAGCCATTAACATTTGCTGGGGCGTGACATGGAAATGATCGCGGAAGGCGCGTAAAAAATGCCACGGTGATAACGACGCTAATGCCGCCAGCGTGTCCAGCCTGACCGGCTCCCCAAGATGGGCGCGCAGGTAGTCGCGCACGTCATCAAAACGGTGTCTGGCATCGACTTTACGCGCTGAGGCCATACGGGCCTGTGGACGGATGCGCACCAGCAGGTCTGACAGCAGGCTATAACGCGCCAGGGCCGTATCGGCCTGCCACAGCGCCGCCAGACACTGCGACACAGGCTGCGCAAGTCGCACGTCCGTTCGCAGCGCATCCCCGAACCACCAGCCACGGTCGCCACTCAGCTCATCCATACAGTCGGGCTGGATGTAGATCATTTGATAACGCCAGCCCGTTTCGCAGGCCGATTCCCCGGTGTGCAGCTCATCAGGATTCATCATGACCAGAGAATGGACAGGGGCAGTGTAGTGCGTACCGCGGTAACGGAAGCGCTGTGCCCCGGCCTCGATGGTGCCGATGCCAAAGGCTTCGTGCGTATGCGGAGCAAAGGCATAACGGGAAATATGCGCCTGGTAAAGTTCCACGCCCGGCAGTTCAGGCAACTGCCGAAACAGCGCACGATCTTTTTCACAGGGAAAAACAGCTGGAACGCCTTCCACGTTATCGCTCCTTATCCGGTTGGCAGAATGTGCAAGCATGCCGTTAAAAGGGGATGAAATGCAAAGATTGTCATCCCCGGTTGAATACATGACACTGCGTAACAGGTGTACTGACGAGGAAACATCATGCAGCGTGTTGTAATGGTAGTTGATATGCAAAATGGCGTATTTACCACGCCGCGTTTCGATCGGGCTGGCCGGGTCAGGCAGATTAACCGCCTCATCGAACAGGCTGATCTTACGCTGTTTATTCAGCATAGCGAAGGCGACATGGTGCCAGGCAGCCAGGCCTTTGCGCTGTTACCCGAGATGGCTCAACCCCGGAATGCGCACTTTATTACCAAGACAGCCTGCGACAATTTCTGGCGGACGTCCCTGGCCTCACTGCTGAGTGAGCTGGCTATTCATGAGTTTGTTATTTGTGGGTGTGCCACTGATTACTGCGTCGACACCACCATCAAGGTCGGCGCAGGACTGGGCTATCGCATCACCGTCGCCGCTGACGCCCATACCACCGCCGACCGGACCTGTGCCAGTGCGGAACAGTTAATTGGCCAGCATAATGAAGTCTGGGCGGGCTTAAGTCTTCCGGGTAACGTACCACGCGTGATCGATACCGATACCGTGCTGGCCGGGTGGCGTTAAGCGACCACGCTTTCATCCGTGTCAGACCATCTGACTCTTTCTTCATCCTGAGTCGCATCAGCCCGGCCAGTCATGGCCGATTTTGGAGGCGCTATGTTTGAGTCGTTTGCCTGGATCAATGAGCCTGCAACGTGGCAGTGCCAGAACGGTACGCTACAGGTCACCACCGATGATAAGACCGATTTCTGGCACAAGACCTGGTACGGGTTTGAGCGCTTTTCCGGCCATGTCTTTGCCACGGAGGTGGACGGCGACATGACTTTTCAGCTCAAAATCTGCGCAGACTTTACCACGCTGTACGATCAGGCCGGACTGATGCTGATACGCGACGCACAGCACTGGCTAAAAGCAGGAATTGAATATAACGATGGTGCGCCCGCCATTGGCAGCGTGCTGACGCTCGGCCATTCCGACTGGGCAACGGGGATATTTCCTGGCGATCCGCGAGCGTTCTGGCTCCGGCTGACGCGCAAAGGTGACAGCCTGAGACTGCAGTATTCGGCAGACGGACAGACGTGGCCTTTATTACGTCTGAGCTATTTTCCACCCGGTCCGCTCAGGATAGGTGCTATGTGTTGCACGCCGGAGCGTGCCGGCCTGGCGGTCACCTTCCGCGACATGCTTCTGACGCCGCCGCTGGATAAAGCACTGCATGATTTAAGTTAACGGCGGACGCGTCGTCCAGAGATGTGATGACATGTTTTTTGTCGCCCGTGCCCGATCTTGCCCGGGCTTTCAGGATACAGGCCATGTATTTCGGCCAGGTCATGCCCGCCGGGTCATCGCGCCTCCAGTGTCGGCGCTGGATAAACCACGCCAGGGTGTGCGTGAAAGGCGGGATAGTGGTGCAGAGTTGAACCAGACATCCCCAACAAAACAAAAAAGCCCCGTTAATGGGGCTTTCTGCAACAGAGACTGACAGACGGCTTAGAACGGAATGTCGTCGTCAAAATCCATCGGCGGTTCGTTATTGTTGCTGGCCGGAGCGCTGGGCTGCTGCTGCGGACGAGACTGTGCGCCGCCGCTGAACTGGTTGTTATTGCCCTGCTGCGGTTGCTGAGGCTGGCCCCAACCGTTGTTGTTGCCCTGACCGCCGCCTGCTGGCGCGTTACCGCCCTGCTGACGTCCACCCAGCATCTGCATGGTGCCGCCCACGTTGACAACCACCTCCGTGGTGTAACGTTCCTGACCGCCCTGATCCTGCCATTTACGGGTGCGCAGCTGGCCTTCAATATACACCTGAGAACCTTTACGCAGGTATTCGCCCGCCACTTCCGCCAGTTTGCCAAACAGCACGACACGGTGCCATTCGGTGATCTCTTTGTTTTCACCGGTCTGCTTGTCGCGCCAGCTCTCAGAGGTAGCCAGCGTAATGTTGGCGACAGCGCCACCATTTGGCATGTAACGTACTTCCGGATCCTGACCCAGATTCCCGACAAGAATCACTTTGTTAACGCCACGACTGGCCATGTTGCTGTCTCCCGATGAATGATTACGTCAACTCTAAACGATCAATTCTAACACGTCCCGCGCCTGGTTTCCCAGTTTCGAGCGGTGTTCCATTTTTAATCATCTGCCGGAAAAAAGCAAAAAACTACTGGATATTTATTCAGTCTATTTTTTGTGCCATAATGATGCGTTTATTCTGGCCGTGTCACAGGGCGCGGTGAGTGCAGCTAATCCGGGAAAGGTGAATGGATAAGATCGAAGTTCGTGGTGCCCGCACCCATAATTTGAAAAACATCAACCTGACCATCCCTCGCGACAAACTCATTGTGGTTACTGGCCTTTCCGGGTCCGGTAAATCCTCTTTGGCGTTTGATACGCTGTATGCGGAAGGTCAACGCCGCTATGTGGAGTCGCTCTCTGCCTATGCGCGCCAGTTTCTGTCTTTAATGGAGAAGCCTGACGTCGATCATATTGAGGGTTTGTCGCCGGCCATCTCCATTGAGCAAAAGTCGACCTCGCATAACCCGCGATCGACGGTAGGCACGATTACGGAGATTCACGATTATCTGCGCCTGCTGTTTGCCCGCGTGGGTGAACCGCGCTGCCCGGATCATGATGTCCCGCTGGCTGCTCAGACAGTGAGCCAGATGGTCGATCAGGTGCTTGAACAGCCCGAAGGTCGCCGTCTGATGCTGCTGGCACCGGTCGTGAAAGATCGCAAAGGTGAACATACCAAAACGCTGGAAAACCTGGCGACGCAGGGCTACATCCGCGCCCGGATCGACGGCGAAGTGTGCGATCTTTCCGATCCCCCTAAGCTGGAACTGCAGAAAAAACACACCATTGAAGTGGTTATCGATCGCTTTAAAGTTCGCGATGATTTGGCGACACGCCTGGCGGAATCCTTTGAAACGGCGCTGGAACTCTCTGGCGGTACCGCGATTGTGGCCGATATGGACGACAGCGCGGCAGAAGAGTTGCTCTTCTCCGCGAACTTTGCCTGTCCGGTTTGCGGATACAGCATGAGTGAGCTGGAACCGCGCCTGTTTTCGTTTAACAACCCCGCCGGTGCCTGCCCGACCTGTGACGGTCTGGGTGTGCAGCAATATTTCGATCCCGATCGCGTAGTGCAAAATGCAGAGCTGTCGCTGGCAGGCGGCGCCATCCGTGGCTGGGACCGTCGTAACTTCTATTACTTCCAGATGCTGCGCTCACTCGCCGATCATCTCGACTTTGATATAGAAGCGCCGTTTAACAGCCTCAAGGACAGCGTGCAGAAAGTCATTCTGTACGGTTCCGGCAAAGAAACGATTGAATTTAAATATATTAATGACCGTGGCGACACCTCCGTGCGCCGCCATCCGTTCGAAGGCGTGCTGAACAATATGGAGCGCCGTTATAAAGAGACGGAATCCTCAGCGGTACGCGAAGAACTGGCGAAATTTATCAGCAATCGCGCCTGCGCCAGCTGTGAAGGCACGCGTCTGCGTCGTGAAGCGCGCCACGTCTATGTCGAAAACACCACGCTGCCGACCATTTCAGACATGAGCATCGGTCATGCCATGGCGTTTTTTGAAAATCTGAAACTCAGTGGTCAGCGGGCTAAAATCGCGGAAAAAGTGCTGAAAGAGATCGGCGATCGCCTGAGTTTTCTGGTCAATGTCGGCCTGAACTACCTGTCGATGTCGCGTTCTGCAGAAACATTGTCGGGCGGTGAAGCCCAGCGCATCCGTCTGGCAAGCCAGATTGGCGCCGGTCTGGTCGGCGTGATGTACGTACTGGATGAACCGTCAATCGGCCTGCACCAGCGCGATAACGAGCGCCTGCTGGGCACGCTGATTCACCTGCGCGATCTGGGTAATACCGTGATTGTGGTCGAGCACGATGAAGACGCGATTCGCGCCGCCGACCACGTGATCGATATCGGTCCCGGCGCGGGCGTGCACGGCGGCGCTATCGTCGCGGAAGGTACGGTTGAGCAGATTATGGCGGAAGAAGCTTCGCTGACCGGCCAGTTCCTCAGCGGCAAACGCGCAATCGCCGTGCCTGAAACGCGCGTGAAGGGCGATCCCTCGAAGGTCCTGAAAATTACGGGCGCGCGCGGTAACAACCTGAAGGACGTCACCTTAACGCTGCCTGTTGGCCTGTTTACCTGCATCACCGGCGTCTCCGGGTCAGGGAAGTCGACGCTGATCAACGATACGCTGTTCCCGATTGCCCAGCGCGCGCTGAACGGGGCCACCATTGCTGAGCCAGCACCGTATCGCGATGTCGCCGGTCTGGAGCACTTCGATAAAGTCATCGATATCGACCAGAGCCCCATCGGCCGCACGCCGCGCTCTAACCCGGCCACCTACACCGGTATTTTTACGCCGGTTCGTGAACTGTTTGCCGGCGTGCCTGAATCACGTTCACGCGGTTATAACCCAGGCCGTTTCAGCTTTAACGTGCGTGGCGGACGTTGTGAGGCCTGTCAGGGCGACGGCGTGCTGAAAGTGGAAATGCACTTCCTGCCGGATATTTATGTGCCGTGCGATCAGTGCAAAGGCAAACGCTATAACCGTGAAACGCTGGAGATTAAATACAAAGGCAAAAGCATTCACGAAGTGCTGGAAATGACGATTGAGGAAGCGCGTGAGTTCTTTGATGCCGTTCCTGCCCTGGCGCGTAAGCTGCAAACGCTGATGGACGTTGGATTGTCCTATATCCGCCTGGGTCAGTCGGCCACCACCCTGTCCGGTGGTGAAGCGCAGCGCGTCAAGCTGGCGCGTGAGCTGTCGAAGCGCGGCACGGGACAGACGTTGTATATTCTGGATGAGCCCACCACCGGGTTACATTTTGCCGATATCCAGCAACTGCTCGAAGTGCTGCATCAACTGCGCGATCAGGGCAACACCATCGTGGTCATTGAGCACAACCTCGACGTCGTGAAAACGGCGGACTGGATTGTCGACCTGGGGCCGGAAGGCGGCAGTGGCGGCGGTGAAATTCTGGTGGCAGGCACGCCAGAAACCGTGTCCGAATGTGAAAAATCACATACGGCCCGCTTCCTTAAGCCCTTGTTGAAAAAATAAAATTGCAGGCCCGCATCACGCGGGCCTTCTTACAGGGATTGCACAATTTACCCTGAAAAATGCAGGATCAGGCAAGATTCAGACACATATAGGCATATACGCTTTTCCCTCCCCTGACTATCCTTAATTCGTTCCCCTTTGGTACGCCCCTAGCGTCACCTTCTTGCTGCGCGCGTTATGCTGCGGCGTTGTTCGAAAAATCACGACACACTTTAACTGGAGACACCATGAACATTACCCATGCGTATGCTGCTCAGGATGCAAAGTCCAAACTGGCACCGTTTGATTTCAAACCGCGTGAGCTTCGTGCTCATGACGTACAGCTTGACGTGCTGTTTTGTGGCGTTTGTCATTCTGACTTGCATCAGGCGCGCAATGAGTGGAAAAACACCATTTTTCCTGTGGTTCCGGGACACGAGATTGTTGGCCGCGTGACCGCAGTCGGCCCCGAGACGCAGAAGTACAAAGTCGGCGACCTGGTCGGCGTTGGCTGTATGGTTGATTCCTGCCGCAGCTGCCCAAGTTGTCAGGAAGGTCTGGAGCAGTACTGTGAAAATGGCTTTGTCGGCACGTATAACGGTCAGGATCGCCAGACAGGGGCTATCACCTACGGTGGATACTCCACCTCTATGGTAGTGGATGAAAGCTTTGTGCTGCGCGTTCCAGAAAACCTGGAGCTGGCCGGTGTGGCACCGCTGCTGTGTGCCGGTATCACCACCTATTCACCGCTGCGTCACTGGAATGTCGGCCCGGGTAAAAAAGTCGGGATCGTGGGGCTGGGTGGCCTGGGGCACATGGGCGTAAAAATTGCTCACGCGATGGGCGCGCATGTCGTGTTATTCACCACCTCACCGTCAAAAATCGAAGACGGAAAACGTCTGGGCGCAGACGAAGTGGTCATTTCGAAAGATGCCGACCAGATGGCGCAACATGCCAACAGTTTTGACTTCATTCTTAACACAGTGGCGGCGCAACACGACCTTAATCCGTTTATTACCTTGCTGAAGCGTGACGGCAATATGACTCTGGTCGGCGCGCCTGAACACGATCATCCCGCGCCACAGGTTTTCAATTTGATCTTTAAACGCCGCAGCATCGCTGGCTCGCTGATTGGCGGTATCGCTGAAACCCAGGAGATGCTGGATTTCTGTGGCAAACACGGCATCACGTCAGATATTGAGCTGATCGCCATGGATCAGATCAACGAGGCTTACGAACGTATGCTGAAGAGCGATGTAAAATATCGCTTTGTCATTGATATCGATACGCTGCGTAAAAACGCAGCGGCGTAATCCTGTCCTGTGCCCTTTCCCACGCCGGGAAAGGGCCGTTACCGCCCGGTATCTGCCTGCTGAAAAGAGGCATCCACCAGATAGTAAATTTGCGAATCTTTCAGCGTGCCGTCTAAAAACAGCGTGTTCCAGTGTGATTTATTCAGATGTTCACTGGGAAACACATCGCTGTGCTCATCCCGCATCAGTTCAGCCAGCGCGGGCGAGGATTTGAGTGACACCGCCGGACGCCCTTTGACTTCATGTACCATGGCAAACAGCACGCCGTTGCTCTTGATCTGCGTAGCTTTCCAGTCGCTGTGAACGCTCTGCTCTGCGCCGGGTTTGCTCATGCAGTACGTCAGTAAGTCCGAATTATTCATACTCATTCCCCTTGTAAAGTCGCCACAATACGTCGGGCTCCGCCATGAATACGATGTTCCCCCAGCCAAATGCCCTGCCAGGTGCCCAGTACCAGCTGTCCACGCTGCACCGGTAGCATCAGTGAAACGCCCAGCGTGGACGACTTAATGTGGGCGGGCATGTCGTCACGGCCTTCGTAATCGTGTTGATAAGGAGCCGCTTCCGGGACATGGCGCATAAAGTGTTGTTCCATGTCGCTCCGCACTGTCGGATCGCAGTTTTCATTCAGCGTCAGTGAGGCCGACGTATGCTGCAACAGCAAATGGAGTAATCCGGTGTGGATATCACGGAGTGCGGGCAACTGTTGCACAATCTCTTCCGTTACGAGGTGAAAACCTCGCGATTTTGCGCTTAAGGTCAACGTTTGTTGATACCACATACTTTTTTCCTGAATCTGTGAGACACAGTTAAGTGTGCAGAATGTGGCGCAAAGGTAAACCCGATCCGTAAAAATAAAAAAGCCGCCAACAAGGTTGGCGGCCCGGGGAAGATTGTGTGCGGAATTACATTACTGCCGCAAAGGCTTCCGCGACCTGATGCACGTTTTTACTGTTCAGACCTGCCACACACATACGGCCGCTGCCGACGAGGTAGATCCCAAACTCTTCACGCAGGCGGTCCACCTGCTGCGCACTCAGGCCGGTGTAGCTGAACATCCCGCGCTGCTTCAACAGGTAGTCGACGTTCTTACCGGGTAGCGCCGTACTCATCACCTGTACCAGCGCCTGGCGCATGTCGATAATGCGCAACCGCATGGCTTCGACCTCGGCCAGCCAGTTAGCTTTCAGCGTAGCGTCGTTTAACACGCGGGCCACAACCTGTGCGCCGAAGTTTGGCGGGCTGGAATAGTTACGGCGGACGGTCGCTTTGAGCTGACCTAATACGCGGCTGGCCTCTTCAGCGCTGTCACATACCACAGACAGGCCGCCGACGCGCTCGCCATACAGCGAGAAGATTTTTGAAAAGGAGTTGCTGACCAGCGCAGGCAGACCTGCCGCAGCAACCGCACGCATCGCGTACGCATCCTCTTCCATGCCAGCACCAAAGCCCTGATAAGCGATATCCAGGAACGGGATCAGCTCCTGTGCTTTCAGCACGGCAACAGTTTCGTCCCACTGCGCATTGGTCAGGTCGGCCCCGGTTGGGTTATGACAGCACGGATGCAGCAGCACGATGCTTTGCTTTGGCAGGGTTTTAAGCGTGCTCAGGAACGCATCAAAACGTACACCGTTGGTTTCCGGGTCATACCACGGATAGGTCTTCACCTCGAAACCGGCACCGTTAAAGATAGCGATATGGTTTTCCCAGGTCGGATCGCTGACCCAGACGTTGGACTGCGGGAAATAACGCTTCAGGAAATCCGCACCGACTTTCAACGCACCTGAGCCGCCCAGGGTCTGAATCGAGGCGATCTGGCCCGCTTTTAATACGGGATGATCGGCCCCGAACAGCAGTGGCGCTATCGCGTTGCGGTAGGTATTTAATCCTTCCATAGGCAGATAGAGCGAAGCCTGCTGCGGTTCGGCACGTAACTGCTCTTCAGCATCAGCCACCGCCTGCAGCTGAGGGATGATGCCTTGCTCGTTGTAATAAAGCCCAATACTCAGGTTCACTTTATGCTCGCGCGGATCCTGTTTAAAGGCTTCCATTAGCGACAAAATCGGGTCGCCAGCATAGGCATCAACGTTCTGGAACACGGTGCAGATCTCCATGATTGTTCTTGAAATAAAAAAGGGCGATTAAACCCTGTACCGCCCGGGACGATGGTTCATTGCGATGATCATATTCAGTACCACCGCGCCCGCAATGGACGCAAGCAACATCGGCAGGCTGACGACAAACAGCGAGGCCAGCACCACGCAGGTATCGACCGCCATTTGCAGTTTACCGGCGCGAATGCCGAAACGGTCTTGCAGCCAGAGCGCCAGGATATTGATCCCGCCCAGGCTGGCTTTATGGCGAAACAACACTATAAACCCAATCCCCATGATGACGTTACCGAACAATGCCGCATAAAAAGGATTCAGTGTGGAAAAATGCATAAACAGGGGATGAAGATGGGTAAAAAGCGACACCAGCCCCACGGCACAAAAGGTTTTTAGCGTAAATTCCCAGCCCATTCGCTTCACAGCCAGCCAGTAGAACGGCAGGTTGATTACAAAGAAAACGCTGCCAAATGACAGGGGCGACAGATAGCTGATGAGGAATGCCAGCCCAGCCGTGCTGCCGGTCAATGCGCCTGCCTGCTTCAGCATGAGCACACCAAACGAGACCATTAAGGTGCCGAGCAGGATAGCCAGCGCATCTTCAAGGCGAGAGTGAGGAATATCGGCGGGTTGTACAATGTTGTCCATAAAGCAGTCTCAGTGCGAATGATGCAGCACCAATGCAATAACTGCGCCAGCCTGTGCAGGCGCTCAGGCATAAGCGTCTTACCGGATTTTACTGCCCCGCCGGGGAGGTCGATTGTGCATTGCACGACTCAAACACGCATAAAAAACGCATCATTCCGCCACATCATGCACCACCTGCGCGCATTAAGCTCTTTTTTGGCGCACAGCCTGCTGCTCGCCCATCATTAATCCGTTCTCTTTGAGTCTGCCCAGTACCACCGATGTTTTGACATGGGAAACGCTCTGGTGACCGGCTAACAGCTGGCTGATTACCGCGCTCAGTGAGGCCAAATCGGCCACGGCGACTTTCAGCAGGTAGTCGGCATCACCGGTGGTTTTATAGGCATCAATAATTGCGTCTTCCTGTTCCACCATGCGATAGAAGCTGTCGACATAGTCAGCGGTATGGTTAATGAGCCGCACTTCAATGAGTCCGACAATGCCCAGCCCCACCGCGTCCGGCGACAGCCGTGCGTGATAGCCAAGAATCAGGTTGGCCTGTTCAAGATTGATACGCCGACGTGAACATTGTGAAGCAGAAAGACCGACCAAATCGCTGAGTTCCTGATTGGTCAAACGGCCATTAGATTGGAGCAGAGTAAGGATTTTTAGATCGTAATCGTCTACGTGCGTCATGCTGTTTCCGTCGCGTGTCAGTGTCGCTTTGCTACAGATAACCCGATTCACTGCGACGTTGTCCAACACTATTTTGCACGGTCCTGCCTGCCATGCACAGATCGTGCATGGCAGGTCAGTGACGGATTATTCGTCGTCGTACTGCGGGCCTGCATAGTTATCAAAGCGTGACCACTGACCGTTAAATGTCAGGCGTACGGTACCGATAGGGCCGTTACGCTGCTTACCCAGAATGATCTCTGCGATCCCTTTCAGGTCGCTGTTTTCGTGATAAACCTCGTCACGGTAAATAAACATGATCAGGTCAGCATCCTGCTCGATCGAACCCGATTCACGCAGATCCGAGTTTACGGGACGTTTATCGGCACGTTGCTCCAGGGAGCGGTTCAGCTGAGATAACGCCACCACG
>Ga0157363_1000079_pt1 | contig 73870 bp, 57 predicted proteins | sample AttsexASBM1_FD_111477 | JGI IMG/M metagenome (GOLD analysis project Ga0157363, IMG submission 111477) | Fungus gardens microbial communities from leaf cutter ant in Ribeirão Preto, State of São Paulo, Brazil - Atta sexdens ASBM1 | ecosystem: Host-associated > Fungi > Mycelium > Unclassified ... | reverse complement strand
TGCAAAACTCGTTCACTCATCTGAGTGAAGAGGCCATAAATCATGATGCCGTACAAATGTTTTGCGGTTCGCTGGTTTCCGGCTGGCTGATTGCTACCATGGTGTGGATGTTTCCTCACTCAGGTGCAGCTAAAATTCTGGTGATTATCATGATCACCTGGATAATGTCACTGGCTGGTTTATCGCATATTGTCGTGGGTTCAGTAGAGGCCTTTTACCTGGTATTTAACGGCCACCTCAGTTGGTCAGAATTCCTGTGGCCTTTTGCTCTGCCCACTCTGGCAGGTAATATTACCGGGGGAACCTTTATTTTTGCTCTGTTGAGCCATGTACAGATCCGTAATGATTTCAGCGAGCAAAAAAAGTTACAGGCAGGACGCCCCCCGAAATCCTGATAACGCACAGTCATATCTGAACCCCGGGATCTGCGACTGGAGGGTGCCCTCCGGGAATGGTAGAGTCTGCTTTCAGACTTCTACTCCTCCCTGGAGGAATATTATGGATCGATTTCAGGCCATGGCCACTTTTGTCCGGGTAGTAGAAACCGGCTCATTTTCCGCCGCGGCTCGTCAACTCAGTCTTGGCCAGCCGGCAGTCTCTAAAATGATTGCCCGGCTTGAAAGCCACCTGAATACCCGGCTGCTGGCCAGGACCACACATGGGCTGACTCCCACGGAAGCGGGACAACGCTATTATGAACGTGCCAAAACAGCCCTAAATGAAGCTGACGAAGCGGAACTGGCCGCCCGCCATTCAGCCAGTGGTTTATCTGGCCAGTTGCGTATTTCAGCCGCGACCACTTTTGCCAGAATCCACATTATTCCTCAGTTGCCCCGTTTTCTGGACAGCCACCCTGAACTTCACACAGAAGTGATTCTCGATGATCGGGTCATTGATTTGCTGGCCGAGGGGGTCGATGTTTCATTGCGAATGGGCAAACTGGCAGACTCTTCCGCGACTGCCCGTAAGCTGGCGACCGCTAAACGTTCGGTGATTGCCACTCCGCAATATCTGAAAACCTGTGGCGAACCCTTAACTCCGACAGATCTCTCTCTGCATCAGGCCATCCTCTATACCGCACAACCTACGGTCTGGACTTTTACCCGCCAGGAGATGACAGTTTCCGCCAGCCTTCAGGGACGGATGCGGGTCAGTGCTGCCGAAGGACAACGCGCCGCGGTCCTGAATCATATGGGATTATGTATCGCCTCAGACTGGATGTTTTACGAAGAGTTACGATCCGGTGAAGTGGTTAAAGTGTTAACTGACTGGGTTTTACCTGAAATTGATCTGTGGGCGGTATTTCCCTCCGGAAGACTGACCAGTGCCAAGGCCAGACAGTTTGCGTTATTTACCGAAGCGGTTATGGCGGAAAGAACGATTTGAGCAAGGCAAAGCGGAAAAACGGGTATCTCCTGGTCGCAGATATGAGTCCGTTAGAATATCAAAAATCATTGTAGATTAAGGCTCCTTGTGACCTTTCATCTTTAAAAGGTTTCAGCAGACGAAAGTTACCAGAAGCCGTTGACCTGTGGCTTCACCCTATATAATCGCCTGTCAGATTAATATTTCTCAGTTTGACGGAGACACATTCGGCAGCCGTTGGTCGGCACCCTTATCGCTTGCACCATCCAACGCTTTTTCCACACAGAAGGTATTCCACAGCTATAACATATCTGAGGTTATTTTCGATGGAAAACCTGCACCGACTTCCATAACAGGCCTTGATTATCGGCGCTCAGAGTAAGACACATTGAAGGAACACTCACATAGGGTTCGGGACAATACCCTGAATACCCTGAATACCCTGATACCTGAAAAAGTGCATTGCCTGTTTAACAGATTCATCTCTGAAAAACCGCCTGGTTATGACTGTTCTCATCGTATGCCCCACTCAGTTATATACTGATCGATATAAAATAGTTGACAGCCAGGATTCCTACGCACAATATATGTATCGATTGGTATATTATTTATAAAAATATATCCCAGTGAAACCAACATCCAACATAAAGTAAAATTAAGTGACTGTTCTGTATGGAAGAAATTAAATCTGATAGACCTGGAAGGTTACCTGCTCTGACGCAGATGGAACTGAGGCAGGAAATGACTGCAACCCCTGTTGCACTTTCCCCAGTCATTCCTACAGGAACCTGGCCGGGAGCACACTTCAGGTGGCGTCTTACTTTTGTCGTGATCTCCGCTCTGTCCGTGATACCAATGGTCTGGACTATTCTGGCCGGTCCTGACTACCCTGAACAAGCTATCAGTCAAAAATTACGTCTTACTTCTGTATGGTTGATCCCCGGTATCCGGCTGATTCCCCAGATGTTTCTAACCTGGATGATTGCGCACAGTATTTTGTACGCCTGTCTGGTTCATCTCCTGGCTCCGTCAGGTCCTTCATCTAATGTGGATGGAGATTTGCTGATTTTTGGTTTGGCTACGATGTTCGGAATTTTCATCACCGGCCGGGTAACAGACTCCAGTCTGCGTATCACCGAACTGCTTTCACTCTCAGTATTCACCCTTGTTTTAATCATCTTTGGTATTTCTTCTACGTCTCCTTCCATGGTTTATCCGGGAATAGCCGTATGGGGTCTGACGTTCGGTGGCACTGCGACGTTACTGCGAATAGCCCTTACAGATAGCGCCGGTGAATATGCTGATATTGCGCTGTTAATGAATGTATTGATTTGGAACAGCGCTATCGCTCCAGGAAGCTTGACTGGCGGGCTTTTGCTACAAAATAAAGGGCGGGTTCTTTACCCCGGGCTCTGATAGCTCTGTTAATTGTTGCTCTGGTTATTGCCTTTCGTGCAAAACCATTGATTCCTACAGGTAAACGTTATTCGTAAACCATTTAATTATTTTTTGTCATGAGAGGGACAATTTATCCCTTTCGTTAATTTCTTATAAGAGGCTTTAAATATGAGTTCAATTGAAAAATTCAATCGCAAAGAATCGTCGGGTTCAGACATGCTCAGCTCAATCACCGATACTACAACAGAGCCCGAAGAGTTCCCTTTACCGCCAGAATTTAATAGCGAATTCATGATAATTGATGGTGTCAGATTGCATTATGTCAAAGGTGGGCAAGGTCCTCTGGTTTATTTAGTTCATGGATTTGGACAATCCTGGTATGAATGGCATCAATTGATGCCAGAACTGGCAAAAACACATACCGTAGTGGCTGTCGATCTGCCGGGCCTGGGATTGTCTCAGCCGCCTTCCAGTTCATATACCGGTGTAGATGTATCAGAATATCTTTACAAACTGGCAATGAATTTTACTGGCGATCAAAAGTTCTCACTGATTGCCCATGACATAGGTATCTGGAATACATACCCAATGGCGGTAAAACACCAGGATAAAATAAACCGGCTGATCTTTATGGAAGCGCCAATTCCTGATGAACGTATGTATGATTTTCCTGCATTTTCGCCTGAAGGGGAATCACTGGTATGGCACTTTAGCTTTTTTGCCGCCAAACAGCATCTGGCTGAAAAACTGATTAAAGGGAATGAAAAGTTCTTTCTGACTCATTTCATTAAAGAACATGCCAGCAATAAAGACGCTTTTACGCCCGAATTGCTTGATATGTATGCAAAGTCTTATTCAAAACCGCATACTCTTACGGCCTCATTCGAATATTACAGAGCATTAAATCAGTCCATAGAACAGAACAAAACACTGGCTAAAGAAAAACTTAAAATGCCCGTGATGGCAATTGGCGGTGGTGGACATGGCGGAATGGGTCAATTCCAGGTCGATCAAATGAAAGAATATGCGACGGATGTCGAGGGGCATGTATTGGCAGGATGTGGGCACTGGCTACCTGAAGAAGGTCCAGCCCGGTTGAATCCACTAGTGGTTAAATTTATTAACCACCAATGATATTTCTCTTAGGTTTCACAAAAACTACGCTTATGCGTAGTTTTTTTCCATGGCATCAATGATCTGGTTCATTATGAAAACCCCGGAGACGAAGAACCTGTAGAACCGGGAGCAAAGAATCCAGGGCTGGTGATATCCATCTTTTGCCGGTGACCGTATTTGTTCACTCCCTGTGGCGTCTCTGCCATCACTGAAGGATGTTTTTTTGCCAGCCAGGCGGGGAGCGCATAGGTGGGAGTGCCAATGATGACTGAAATCTGGTGCTGATGCATCCGGTCCAGTACTGTTAACACCTGCAAGAAATCAAACTCTCCGTCCCGGGGCTCATAACTACTCCATGTACTTTCGGCGATTCTCACCACATTAATTCCCGCCGCTTTCATCAGCCGGATATCTTCATCCAGCCGCTCTTCCGGCAAATATTCGCGGTAACAGGCCACGCCATATAACAATTTTTCCACCCTAATCTCCCCGTATTCAGTCTGTGATCACCTCTATTCTGGATCAGGGCTGTCCGGTAAAGATAAAGCAGTTCGCTGCCAACATAGACAAACTCGCTCTGGCCGCTGACCTATGAACAACATCACATTTTTGCTATGGTACGGTGAACATTTTTCACAGGGAGTGGATCTGTTATGGCAATAAAATCATTGCATTATTCTCAGTTTGCCGACCTCAGAATTGAGGGTGTGGGTATACATGCCAGTTTTTCAGTGAAGTTAACCGTTTATGACGAAAAGACTCCGGCCGGAAAACAACTTTCAGTATCTGCGACCGGAGCAACCAATGCAGCCAGGGCTGCTGGAAATGGTCATGTTTTATTTTGGTGTAAGGTCAGGGATTTATTAAGTAACAGAGAATACTCTTTACAAAGACAATCTGGTGAGTATGTTGCTACAGGCAATAATGACATTTTTATTGGAACCACTCGCTTTCTGATAAACAGTAATACAATTCAGTCACCAAAAATAGAAATCACCGCCGGATATATTTATGAATCAGGGTATACTGGCAGTGCTGTTCCTATACCATCCTCTCTCAGAAAAACCATACTTCTGACACCGTTCAGCAGAGGATGATATGAGCATAAAAAAATTATTAATACCGGCATTGTTTATACTAACTCCCGGGGTTTATGCTGAATCCAGTCAGGACTTTTCAACTATTACTGCCTCTGGTCTGGTCAGAGAGTACATAATGTCTGATGATAAATCCTCTAAGACTCTGGCTATGAAGCAATTAAATCAGCGTTACAAAGATAATCCCGAAAACATCAACATCCTGCGCATGTACTCCGGTATACTTGCTTCATCCGGAGAGTACCGGGAAGCAATTAAGATTATTTCAATATATAACTCAGGTCATAGCGACCCCTCATTTCTGTTAAGTGAATGTTTGCTGAAAGACAGAACCGGTGATTATGATCCTGATTGCTACAACAAGGTTATAACTTTAAAAACATCCCTAAATGCCAAAGATGTTGATTATTTGATGGCGCTCTTTATGACTCATCACCAGAATTTTAACAAGGAAAAATCTATTTACATGCAGGGAAGAGATGATAATCAGGATCTTGATATTTTTGACCTTTCGAAACAAGATGTTCTGAAGATACTTTATCCGGATAAACAGGTAAATAAACCGTAACTGAAAATCTGCTCCGCAAAGCTTCTTTCCGGCTGCAATATTTTCCGGCGCTCAGAACAGCCCCACTGAGTGGCTATGTCGTTCACTACCACCGCCGAAAGCATCACCCGTTCCCTGATCAGTTACCGGGAAAGGCTGGTGAAACCGAAATTATCACGGGATAAACATCACGAAAATAGGGTAACAAGCCTGACCGGACATCAGAAGCTCAGGTAATACTTGTAAAAACCTGAGTCTTTACGGTAGGATACCCCCGCTGTCGGCCACCAGCTTACATAGCCGTCAGGGTCCTCTTAGTTAAATGGATATAACGAGCCCCTCCTAAGGGCTAGTTGCAGGTTCGATTCCTGCAGGGGACACCATATCGACATCCAGCCACATCTCCCCTGGTCTACAAAACCCCATCAAACTATGATTATTAAAGGATTTTCGTTATCCTGACGTCCAGTTACATCTATTGAAATCCAGCGCATGTATGGGGCATAATCCGGGGCACTTCCGGTTCGATGTAAAATATGCCCCCAAAATGAAGATAAACGGTAAACATACCTGTATGAGTTCCGGCGACTTTTTAAGGTTTCCGGTTTTTCAGCCATCACAGGGTATTCTCCGGGCTTCAAATTATTAAGGGATTCATGAGGAAGTTCGCTGTGATATTCCAACAGCCAGCACTCTGCGTGTACCCGGTAATTCCGTTACCGCTGTGTTTTATCCACCCCACATTTCCTGTTATATCAGTCACGGTGTTTTTCCTTAGCCAGCGTAGAGATTTGCGCCCGGATATGTTGTTCTGTCTGCCGGGCCTGCTGCTGACGCTGCAGCGAGTCTTCAGGGAGCAACTTCAACTGCCGAAGCTGTTCTTCCACCGGCACGGTCTGTCGGAAGCTTGTCAGCATGCCAAAAACCTGAGATTTAAGCTCACTGACGGTAATGTATTTTCCTCTCTGACCATCAAGCGCATTCAGTTTACCGGCAAGTGCCTGAAGCTGAGCCATACCTTCATGCCAGCCATTCATTGTATCGACGGGAAGTAATAAGACATTCATCTGTTGCTGCCACTGTTGTATCAGGGAGTTAGCCTGTTCCGGGCACAGCACCTGAGCCTGTTCTGTAAGTTTTCTGGCGTAGGTGATGTTCCAGTCGGCAGGTAACTTATCCAGCCAGGCAAGTTGCTGCTGTGTCCGGGTGATAAGGTCCCCTGGTAACGGAGTCTGCTGACGCAACCTATCCAGTTCTTCAGGTGTAAGAGGTGCAGGTATTGGTGCCAGTGAAGCTGCAAGCCGGGTCTGTAATGGATCAGGAAGGTAAATATACTGCCAGCCCCACCCTGCGATAGCACTTATCACCAGCATGGTACACATGCCTTCCCCGAAGGATTTCCACTGTTTAACCGTTGCAGACGTTGCCGTCGGTACTTCGACGTTCGGCTGCGGTTCCGGCTGATCAACGTACACCCATTTCACTGTACTGTCTGGCATATCATCAGACGGGTGACCGGCAAGGTCCCCTGTGGCTGCTGTTGCCGCATTCATCACGGTGTCAGGCAACACAATACCAGGCTGAATGTTCAACCCGGTGCGGGTTATACCATCGCTGTTTTCCAGCCGGACAGCACTGTTGTGCACCAGGGTACGTAACATATCGAGCTGGCTAAGAGGCTTAAGCTCCAGACGCTGCACTACCTTCTCCAAACCGGTGAGCAACTGCTCCGCCAGGTACAACTGGCTGAGGTCACTGTCATTCAGCGGGAGCGAGCGCATCCGTTGCTGCAGGCGCTGACTCAGACTGCTGAGTATTTCCCTGCGGACATGGACTGGCTGGGGCCACAGTACGCCCCACTGATGACTTATCAGTGCTTCGAGTATCGTCAGCCCTTCATTGAGCCCGAATAAACCGGCCAGTTGCGTACGCGCAAGCGTATACCAGGCTGCCGTTTGTAATTCCACGCCATTTTGCTCAAACAGTGAGAGACAAAGTTTTTCGACATATTGCCAGCTCACATCCGGGCGGGCCGGATGGGTTAGCTTACTCAGCTCACCACGCAGGGCGGCATAGTCCGGTAGCATGCGCGGGTCGCCACCGGTTTTGATTTTACGGGGAGTCATGTCATTCATGGCTGAAAATCCATAGGAAGAGTGCGGTACGTCGTGTTTATGCAGTTTCGCGCGAGTCCCGTTGGTACCGTCAGGGTAACTGCCAGGGCATGAAGCGCTAAAATCAAACCCAAAAAAGCAATCTCATCAGAAAGTTGCCTTGTACGCGGTAACATCCCCGGGCGAGTAAAGGTCCGGTTGTTCGCTATTCCGGACCGCATAAATAATCGCTCCGGAGGCGTCACGAGTCCTCCATTATGGAAGATTGCCTCCACTCACGCGGTCACGCTCTGGCCTTACAGACGGGTTGTGGTGTCGAGATACTGCTGTTGCTTCAGGTGCCTCAAAATCACTCGTCCCCCGGGCATAAACCCGGTGCCATAGCGTACAAGGCCGATTCCTTTGAGTTCAGCGTCAATGGCATAACGCAGCTCGCCCGGGATCGTCTGCTCCAGAAGCACTACATCAATAGATTTCAGGCGAGGCTCATATTTGATCAGAACGGCAGACAATGTGCCCATGAGTTCATGGGCTGTACCCGGCATGCCTTGCAGAATTTTGGTCATATCTGGCAGGCCGAAGTCTGGCAGATGCGCCAGCGTTCCGGCTCGGCAGTTAAGGATGCGCTGCATATTGTCGAGCACCGACAGAATGACCTGGTTCTGCTCGCTGACCTGATGGAGATCGAGGCCACCGGTGAAGTTGCCGGTCAGCATTTCATACAGTGAAGGTGTGTTGTGTCCCTTGGGCATCAGTCGTCCTTGAGAGGTTGCAGCGTCAGATAGTCGTTACCCGCTTCCAGAATGCGCGGCTTATCCGGGTCAAGATCTTCGCGCCCTATCACCAGCTTCCAGGTGTTGTTGACCCTATCCGGGTGGCGGAACAGACCCACCACCGCCACAAACTGTGCATCGGCTTCCATCGGCATATTCAGGTTCGCATCACCACCTGGCTTCACCACCACATCACGACTCGCCAGCAGGTCAGCTTTGAGAATAGTCTCCCCGTCTTTCAGCAACTGCTGGTAGACCGTTTTGTCGAAGGTTTTGCGGTCTTTCAGTTGGTAGATACGTATCACCACCGGCTCCGACAGTGAGTTATTCTCGCGGGAATCGGTATTCAGCGCCTCACGCGCGGTGAAATCCAGGTGCAGCACCTTAATCTTTTTGTAGAACACGGCGTTAAAGGCCGATTTGGTGCCATCGGTGATGCTTTGCGTCACCCCGCAACCTGCAAGGCTGAATACCAGTAGCGGTAAAAGCCAGCGCATGGTTTTAGTTAAACTTGTACGTAACACGTCGGTTTCCTTGTTGTGGTGTCGCGGGCTGCAGGCCGGTGTAATAGCCCAGTTCGGTCGTATAGGTCTGCGGGATATCGTCCGGGAGACCTTCGTCTTCCGCGCCCAGCACGCCATTCATCCCCAGCCAGAATGGGCCTTCGCCAAGGGGCGGCGCGGCCAGCAGGCGGGTCCGGATGGTCAGGGTGATTTTTGCCCTGAAACGCCAGCCCAGATAAACGCGCAGCATCACGAGAAAGTCCTGATACAGCAGGCCATCCGGTTTCCAGCCCTGTGATTCATGTTCGTTATCGGTGGAAAGGGCTATCAGCAACTGACTATTAGCATCCATCGCTTCTTCACCCAGCGGCGTGTTGCCATCCAGAAGAAAATCGTCATCACCGTAAAAGCCCAGTGACTGGCTGACCTCTACCGGGCGCAGACAGTAGGGGCTGACCTTCACAGTGGTATCAGGGGCCAGCAGCGTCACCAGCGCCTGCATTCCCTCCCGGGTTTTACCGGGCTGTTGCAGTACGCCCAGTAGTGACAGAAAACGGGATACCGGGGTGGCGATATGCTCTGCGGTGCCTGGTATGCCCAGCCCCACCAGGCCCAGCAGCGACTGTGAAATGCTGTCGGTGCCGCCGGGCTCAAACGTGGCCGGGTACGAATATTTCCGCCAGATACGATAAAACTGCGTCAGGATGCGGTGGCTGAAGATATCCAGAAAGCCCTGCAGCGCCTCGTGCCCTTCCCGACGCTGGGTGATGTCATCAAGATAGGCGGTCGGCAGCGGAGAATCCACGCCGTACATCCCCATAAAGGTCGTACGGATGTGTGGTGGCCTGCTATCATCATCCTCGTCGTATTCGACAGTTTTCAGTTCACTGACAGGGAAACCCATCCCCGGATGTGGCGCAAACCGCACCGGGTCATCCGCCGGATGGCTGGTTGAGCCCATCAGCGGCCTGTCAGGGTGCATTTTCTCCAGTAGCTGACAGAAGCGGTAAAAGTTAATCCGGTTAAGATCGGCTTCCAGCCGCGGGCTCAGCCGGGAATACGGCGGTTGTGCTTCTCTTCCCATTCCAGGCGCTCTCCGGTTGGTTGCTGGATGATAATCAGGCGGTTAAACAGATAGATATCGGTGTAAAGCGCGAAGAAGCGACTCAGCATCTCGCCAAACAGGCAAATATCACCGCGCCCGGCAAAGCCGTGACTGTCCAGCGTCACCTCAATCTGCACACCGCGTACCAGGTAGCCCTGCTCGAAACGCCCGGTTTCGCTGTGCTTCACGTCAATGATGGCTTCCAGGCGGCGGCGGTTCATCTCGCTGTCGGTCCATTCGTACAGCGCCAGAGTGCCACGCAGCACGTCGGCATTATCCATCATCGACAGAAACCCGCTACCGAGATGACTCAGCACGCGCCAGTGGAAACGGTCCTGCGCTGGCGGATAACAGGGCAGCGTCGGCGCACACAGGTTGCGCACGGCAACACTGGCCGACGTGGTTTTCATTACCGTATCGAGCACGGTACTTTGCAACGCTCTTCGCGGCAGTTGGCCGTTGGTGCCCGTGAGGGTCAGTGACAGGCTTTCATCTTCCGGGACGGTGTGGTTATCAAACGCTTCACCCCCCAGGATAAGCCAGGTGTTATGCAGTCCGGAGGGACCCCGGCGCACGCGGGTGTGGTAGTAATATTCAGGGGCTTCATGGCGCATCATTCCGCCTTTGTGACGGAAGCTGGAGAACGGCACGTAGGTATGCTGGTTCGATGACATCACCGAATCCACCGCGTATATCTCGGTATGGCCATCCTGCACGCGTATCGGGTGTAGCATGTATTCGGTCTGCAGGGAATTGAGCGTCAGCGGGTCAGACTCCAGCGGGAACAGGTTAATCACCGGCACGCAGTTCATGCGCAGATGCTTTTCGGTAAAGCTGAAGTCATGCTCCCAGCGCTCCGCCAGTACCACGTCGATTTCAAACCATGGGAGCTCAGCCGGAAAGGCTACGGTCTCCAGCCCACGCAACTCCGTGAACATGAATTTCTCACGGAAGGTGAAGTACTCCAGCAACAACTGGTAGCCGCTAAAGCTGCTGCTTCCCTTCGGCCACAGCTCATCATCATCGCCAAATCCCAGCGCGGTGAAATACCCGTCGAGCGGTCTTCTGTCCATATCACCCGGCATCCGCAACCAGAGGCGCGCCGTGTTCATGGTAAAGGCCTCATGCATGGCGCAGGCCAGCGGTGCGTCTGCGTTGAAGTAGAACGGGAGCTGGCTGAGATCGACACGGCTCCAGTCGGCGAGATAGCTGCAGTTAAAGCGCATCGTAATGACCGAACGTCCGTCAGGGTCAGTCGACAAGCGGACGTGCTCCAGGGACAGCGGCTGAAGGGTGATTTCTTTGGTGGTGGTGTATCGACAGCGCGTACCTTTTTCGCCGATTGGTCGGGAATGCACTTCGAAGCCTTTGACGATGCGCATCTGCTCTTTCATCTCGCGCCAGTCGGGGGTGAACTCCACCACCGACATCGACGGAATGGTGCGCATATAATGCGGCCACAGCAGGCTGACCAGCCCTTCGGTTAGTTCCGGCAGGTCGTCATCGAGCTTTTCGCGCAGCCGGCCCATCAGGAAGGCAAAGCCCTCGAACAGCCGCTCCACGTAAGGGTCACCCGCGCCCGCTTTATCGAGATTAAGCATTGCCGCCTGCTCCGGGTGAGCGCGAGCGAATTCTTCACCCGCTTCGAGCAGGTAGCGCATTTCGGCGTCGTAGTAACGCAGGGTTAAGTCATCCATAAATACCTAATAATTGATGTTTTAAAGGTATGGCAGGTGTAACTACCCGCACAGTACCGCGCTGCCTGCCGGGTCGAGCGCGATAAGACCGGCCAGAAGCCGTTCCATCTCGGGCTGGAAGCGTGATTTGTCGGTTTCACTGCGGGTGGCTTTCATCCGCAGTAGCCGGAGGCGACGTGATTTGACCTCAAACAGCAGTTCTGGCGTCCACTGCGTGAGAGTGATTGACTGTGCGGCACTGTCGAGCTCACCCAGCAAATGCAGCGCAAGTTCATTTTTGCCCTTCTGCTCGGCTACACGGGCCATCAGCAGACGCAGCAGCCACTTGTTTTTCGCGGAATCCGCACCCGGGCGCGTCTGGAGCCAGTGGAGTGTGGCGTCCAGACCGTCAGTGTCCGCTTTCTCCAGCGCTTCCGGCTCGAGAGCCAGGATATCGTTATCTGTTTCACCGGCAGCACTGACCGGCTCATCCCGCCAGCCGGACATATCGTCCAGTACGTTCTGATTTATCCAGTTCAGCGTGACCTCATCGGCAAACGGCATACCGTCATTAAAGGCCAGGGTTTCAAGACCGGTAAGGCGGCGCAGCAGTCCTTTCAGGTCGGCGGCGATGATATCAGCCTGCACATCCTGCCCTGAATTCACCAAGGCCTGATGGATATACCACTGCAAATCCAGCCAGAGGTGATTGGCACCACGCGAAAAAGCGCTGTCTGCCTGCTCCATAATTTCGTACCAGCTCTGCTGCAGATACAGACGTTTAAGCATGGCCCGCTGGTCAGCGCGCGGGGGTTCGATGCGGGTTTTCCCTTCCGCATCCGGAGCCGGGATCGCCCTCAGCGTGTCATGACGCAGGCTTTTCATCAGCCGGTGGGCGGCAAGCCAGCCATCAGGCTGTTCACGCAGGTAACCCGTCAGCGTGCGGGACTGTGCCAGCAGATCCTGTCCGGACGTGATGCGGGTCAGTACGGGAGCCGTGCTCCCCGTTGTGTCAGGTACGGATGCTGGCGTGCTGCTGGCGTTCTGCGGTACCACTGCATCCACGCCGCCGGCTTTCATCAGACGAGACTCCAGTGCGCTGTACAGCGCATTCAGCTCCGGCCGGGAGGCTTCCGGCTCTGACTCCAGGCATTCCTGGATAAGCAACAGTGCGCCGACAGTTCGCTGTGCGTCATCACCCACGACTTCCGGATACAGCGACAGGCTGTCGAGCACGCGGGAACCCGCCAGCCATTCAAGGGCGGCTTTACGGCTTCGGTCGCGCTGCGGATGCAGCTGCGTGCCAAAATGTTGCAGCATCCCTGCCAGCAACTCCAGTCCTTCGGCAAACCCGGCTTCGCCCTCCTGATGCAGGCGCGCCCAGCAGTAATAGGTGGCAATACGGATGTCCTTAGCGGAGGTGGTGAGAAGCTTTTCCGTCAACTGGCAAATCAGTGCGGTATCGATGCCGGAGAGTTTATTGACCTCTTCCCGGATGCGCTGAAAGTCATCGTCGTATCCGGGATCTTCTCCGGTCAGATAAGCATCATTTATCGGCATAATCCAGCGATACCAGCTTTCCGTTCGCGCCTGTGCCTGTTGCTTCAGTCGGGTTTCATCAGCCTGACAGGCAGTCACGAGGTTCTGCAGTGTGCTCATTGTGTTATTCCACTCCGTCCATGTCACTGGTTCCTGAACTCATCAGAGCCTGCGCCGTGGCGGCGCTGTCCACACTGAAAATCTGGTCCGGTAAGGTGAACCCCCGAAGATCCAGCAGCGCCAGCGGACCTTTTCCGAGTTGTGAGCGCAATACCCACTGCAGGGTTCGACCGTCCGGGGCGGCGAAGCTCATCATCCACTGGCTGAGGTCAAGCTGCTGCCGTTTGCCCTGGCCCAGCCAGCGAATAAAACCCCAGGTCCCGCTGTATTCTCCGAACAGGCGCGCGCCGGCGTTGACCGTAGTCCAGGTCAGCATCGTCCCCGGCTTGTAAGTCTCTCCCGGCCATCGGAAGCTCTGCCAGTCAGCCATCTGATTGAAGTAGTGCAGCTTTTGTCCATCAATGGTCAACCGGGTTTCCACCACCTGCGGTACAGGGCGAGCCTGCAGCTCAAAGCTGATGCCCTGGCTGCCATCGGTGAACAAAATATCCGACAGCTGGCTGAGTTGGTTTATCGCCCGCAGGAAGGTCGGGTTAAAGCTCAGCCCCTGACTGTTGACCTTATCTGGTACCCACTGACTGCCCTCTTTGTGCAACACACCGCTGAGTTCTTTAGTCAGGAAGCGCTCAATACGCCCGCAGTCCTTACGCAAGAACTCGGCCAGCATTGACAGAGAAGCATCGCTTTTACTGGCCGCAAACGGGAAGCGCCCGTCAAAGGCGGTGTGCCAGTTCGTAACCACGGAGCGGTTCCATTTATCATTCAGACTGGCTGCCGACGGCTGAAGTACGGTTTCCCAGGCCTGGTTCAATGGCAGCACAAACATCGTGCTGCCAAAACCACTCCACTCTTCGCCAAGGCTTGCCGAAATCAGACTGCCGTACTGCTGGGTGTCGGTCAGATCCACACTTTTGCCCTGAAATACGGTCTGCGCCAGGGTCTGCATCATCTCCTGCGGATCAGAGGCGCTGGCTACCTGTTGCAGGCGCAGGCGCACTCGGGTGATGCGGGTCAGATACGTCTGCAGGCTCAGGGAATTGTCGGCCGACATGACGTTGCTGCCTTTGTTTTTACCCAGTAGCTGAAGCAGCGGGCCAAAGGTTTCATCGAGCGGCCCCTGCGGCCCTGACGCAGACTGATCAATCGCAGGTTTGTCTTTTCCGCCTACGAGGTCTTTAGCCGATTTGATGATGGAATCCGAAAGGCCTTCGCGTTGCTGGCCGGTCTGTCCCTGCCAGGCGAGGGTATTCACCAGGGCAATCAGTGGCGACTGGCGGACATCACTCATCAGCGTCAACTGGTCGGTGACGTCTGCGATGTTGTTCGCCGGATTAAGTCGCAGGCTGTTAAGGAAGCTCAGCCAGTTGCCGGCAAAGTCGGTGAAGTAACGTTGCGTCAAACGTGCTTTCAGGGCTTCCGGCGACAGGGCTGGAGAAACCGCTTTATGGCTGTCACTCAGCACCCAATCAATTTCATCGCGGCGAGACGTTGCCGCCCTGTCAATGGCCTGCTGAATGCCCCCTTCCCAGGCCTGGCGGGTGAACATGCCCGGCACCACTTCATCGGTAGTGAACAGACGACGCGCATCGGTACCGCTGGTCATGTCTTCCAGGGAGACATCGGCGAAGTTACGACGCACAGATTTAAGCATGTTTTCATAGAGCGTACTTTCGGCGTTACGGCGCCCAATCTGCTGTAACAGCACCTGGCGACTCTGGCTGACCAACTGCGCATCCGGTGTGATTTTCCACTGTGGCTGCTTAGGCAGTTCGTTGATATAGAAGGCCCACAGATCCGGCGACAGGCTTTGCCACAGGCCAGTGGAAATGCCCATCCGTGTCGGCTGCACGGCTGTCATGGTCTGGGCGTAATACGCGCCGTCGGCTTTATCCGGACGGGCCATCATCAGCCAGGCCTTCAGCTGGTCATAGCCCGGCTTCACCAGCTGTGCCCGCTGGTCGCTGCCGGGAGCGGAGCCAGCCAGCTCGCTGAGCTTCTGCGTCAGGGCAGTATTTGCCGGGTCGCGTATCAGGCGGTTGTTCGCCACGCCGTACCAGGGCAGCATCGCGTCAAGCAGCTGCTGGTTATGGTCCAGACCGAAGCGTTGGTACCATGGCGCCCCCTCTTTGATATTGTGCTGCAGACGTCCGGCATCATTACGCAGGGAGTGCAGCGCGGTCAGTTGATAATCCGACACGGAAGGATGTTCCACCAGGGCATAAGCCTGTTCGGCAACAGAAACAATCTGCAGACGATTCATCGTGAACGACAGAAGTGTTCCCGCTCCCCATATTCCGATGCCAGCCATCAGTATCCAGGCAACCGTCCGTTCCCACGGCATACCGACACGGTGACCGCGAACGCGGGTACAGTCATCCACGATGCCCTGCCAGGTGGCAGGTAGCGTCAGGGCATGGCGCTGTGATGCCGCAATATATTTCTCAGCGTCGGCAGGTGCAGAACCGGCTGTTTCTCCTGCGATAGCGGCGGGTTTATTCTCCGGCAGGCTGAACATCAGGCCACGCAGTGGAACGCGCTGCTGTGAGGCAGACAGCCATGGCACCAGTTGCTGCGTCCAGCGGGCGATACCGCCATCTTTGAGATGCTGGCCAAGGCGCAGCAGGAAGTCATCGCTATTGTTCTGAGCGACCTGACTCACTCCCTGCATCCGCAGGGTCGGCAGCATGAGTTCTAGCTGGCGGGTTATATCGTCAGGCTTGGCATGTAGCGGGAAACTGGCCCCTACCGCCTGTTCAGTGCGTCTTGCCTGCGACCACTTGCTGTCACACAGTTGCCACATCCAGACCGGAGCAGAATAACGGAGCAGTTCACTGATTTTTTCCAGTCCGCGTAAATCGTTGTCGCTGATTTGTGGTGTGAGATTCAGCTTCTGTGGCAGTACCCGGACAATACCGTCCAGAGGGCGGCCCCGGCGTAATTTGCGCAGGGCGGTATATTTTTCCTTATCCGGTTCAGTGGTCAGACTGCCGCCGTAAATCAGAACGGTGCGGTTGCCTTCAAGCCACTGGCTTTCCTGTAGGCTGGGAACCAGCTGTTCGATTGCCGCCTCATCGCCAGTGATAAGCAGCAGACGGACTTTACGACGCCAGAAGAGGTGATAACGTTTACGCAGCACAGTGCCAATGTCGCTGGCGAACGTCAGGCGACTTTCCTTGTTCTTCTTTTTGTCTTCTTTTTGCTGCGTGATTGCTGTTGTTCGTTTAACCCGGCTGATGATCCAAAAATGAACGGCAAGGAATGCCAGTGCGATCACACAGGCAAGTGTGACCCAGAGGAGGCTACACACAAGCAGGATTGGGGAAATAACTGACCATTCCGTCGAACGCTCTCCGACAATAAACCAGTATGCAGATCCCCCCAGCATGATCACCAGCGTTACTGCCACAACAATAAGCAGTACAGTGATCCCGGCAGAGATTTCCTGGGTCTGGTTTTTGTCCTTATCTGTTTCCATGTGGTTTTACGATCCCAAGTGCTAAGGTATGAAAGGGGTCTGACGCGATCCAGCCGCAGGGTTTTGTTTCACTCTTAGCGGTAATTGCAGCGAGCGATATCACAACCAGCGCATCAAGCTTTCCAGGTTCGCCCCAGTAGTCATCCTGGATATTGTGGGTCACATTCCAGCCACAAGCGGCGAGTTGAGGTTGCTCTGGGTGTGAGAAAAGAATGCACCGTTCGGGCGACTCATTAAGCTCGCTCTGTTTTTCGGCTCGCAAGGCGACATGCTGCAGGGATTCACTATCAGAAGGCTCAAAAAATTCACCGCGGGATAATGTGACGTCCCCCTGGCTTCCAGCCAGCCACAGAACTGCGCATTCACCAGCAGGACGAGTAGAGTCAGAAGAAGGAGATAAAGACTGGCACCCGGCAATCAAAAAATTAGCCTGCTGTTTATTGTCCGCAAGAACATTAGCCAGTAAGGATAATGTTTTCTCCCCTTGCCATAACTCAGGTAATTCAGGAGGTTTAGTTCCCGGAAAACTCTCAACGAGTTGAGCCACAAAGGCTTGCCAGGCTTCCGGGCTCCCCAGCCAGAAATATTTCTCAGGAGAAACTAAAAATTCCTTCCCTCGTTGCCTTTTCCATTGCAATACCAGCATTTGAGCCAGTTGTTTCTCGCGTTCAATGGGATCAGAAGAGAAACTTCTGGCAATACGCAACGATTTCCCCAAGGATTCCTGCCTGAATGATGGAGCCTGATGCTCTCGCTTTATCACACGGAGCCAGTCAGAAAGTTCAGCGCCTGCCGGGCCAATCAGGACAATATCTTTAAGGGCAAACTGACACCGATGGATTTCCCACCAATGCCTGCGCTCATTTTCTGCTTCGCGTTCCCAGGTATGTGAATGATGAACTGAAAGGCGAAAAAAGATCGTGCGTACAAACCAGACAACACCGCCGAGTAATACCATTCCAACCATGCATATAAGAACGATACTGGTATTGGCATCGGTTTTTCTTGCCATTGCCGTGATGATGCCAGAGAGCAAAACCAGAGCGGCACCTCCCCCTAACCAGCGCTTTGCAATCGGCGGTTTCGCAAGACGATAGCGAGGAAATGTAGGAATAGCTCTCACTGCGCAACCCTGCAATCCGGGTTGGAACTCACCAGCGTACAACCACATGCGCAGCGATGACCATGTAATGCTACTGGTTGACCGTCAACTTTTGTCAGAGAGCAGCCTTCGACAATCGTTGTCATCCCATGCTTATTACATTTCACCGCATCACCTTTTACGGCAATACCTTTACCAAAATAAAGATAGTGACCGCCAATAACTGAACCACCATACTCTTTAAGCGAGTCATCCTGCCTGATAATATGTTTCATCAACATTCCTTACTTGAATTAAACAGGATAGAAAATGAACCATCACCATATTTTGAGAATATCAGCTTTGGCTTCGGCCAGTTTCGCGGCCTCTAAAGCTTTACGTGTCTGACTGCCCAATGGAGCAATTCCATTTGTCATTGCAGGTTGAATAGTAGATTCTGCATCAATGATTTCAGGAGTAATTTCCGAAGCAGGGGTGATAGAAATCATTTGTTTAATACCCGATGTGATTTCATTCGATATATTATTGGTGATAGTCGTGTTGTTAAATGTAAGACTGGCCCCTTTTATCGCTGATTTAAGTTGACCTTCAACAAAGCGACCATATTTAGCGATCAATGAGACATTTTTACTCATCAATTCACCAAAATAAATCATCCGATAAAGAAAATAACTTCCCCATGGTTCTCTTTCACCAAAGGTTGCCTGCATAAACCAGGCTCGTGAGTCATGAACCTGATCGTCAAACAATGCTCTGACCAGACTGTCTGCCGATTGAGCCGATTCCTCAGCTGATTGCTTAGGAAACAGTTTTTTTAATTTGCTGTCACCTGAGCTTTTGATGCGATCATACTCAGCAGAGAAATCATTCTCACTGAAGGCATACATCACATTAGATAATTGCTGAGACACTGTATACTTCCAGTTCCCCGTGACAGGGCGTGGCTTAGACTGATAATCGGCATTGAATTCTTCTGCCGCCTGTCTTAGTTGAACCTGAGCAATAGCCGGGTCAAAATCTTTTGGGCCAGGAGGTAATGGAATGAACTTTTTATTTTGAAACCTATTATCCACAATTGCTCTCAGGCGCGCATCCTCCACATCTTTTTGTTTCTTTTCGCGAGCTGCTTCTGAAACTGCAAAAACGTCTGGGTCAGAGTCTTTATTTTGCCACTCAGCACCTGAGGCTTTGTAAAAACCCTGAGATTTATAAGCGCCATTTGCATATCGCCCGATACGCCAGGCAGTCACCCAGCCGATTTGCTCTTCAAGGGCGCTAGTAACGTTCGAGCTTGCACGAACAGGGTTAAATTGGTGCGCATCAGTAGAACTTTCAGCACCATCTGAAGATAAATTAAGAGTAAGCTCGCGCCAGGCATTGAATTTGTTAACCAATATCTCTGATATATAAAACTCATCGACTAGGTCAGCAGGCATATTTCGCCAAACATCCTTGACTAAACTTTCAGGTAAAGCTTGCTTAGGTAATTTAAAAGGTGCTCCAGAGTCAAATGCTGAAGAGAACATATCGTGCAATACAATTTGTGATAATAAATTACCATCAGTGTCACCTGTTGCTTTTCCCTGATCTCCTGGAGGGTAACCGCCCCCTATATCGGAATGCATTCCTGGATAAACTACCTCAGTGACGTACCCCGGGTAAGTTCCGTCACTTCGGCAAATTGAATCCAGCGGGAAACAAAGTCTTTGTTCGTGCGAGGACACCAGATGGGTACATTTTTTGATCAGCCCATTATCCGGTAATTCCATGGTGTCATCAGCCCAGCCCATATGCCCTTCAGCAAAGGGGGCAATATTTGCAATTCCGACGGATGCCACAGTATCCAGGAGTCCCAGGAATTCAATACTCAAGGGGATTTTTACTCCACCAGACACCAGACAAAGCTCAGGTTTACTTCCCTTTCTCCCTCCCCCAGGCAATAGGTCAGATAACCAGCTCACAAAAGCTCGTGCACTCGCAGCCCCCCGAGAGAAGCCGTACACATAGAGCTTGATGCCCAGCAGCTTAGGTTTTCCGGGTTCTGGCTGTATAACAGCCTGTTTTATTTTAGGCGCAAGATCAGAGGCATTTAAAAGTTGATTAAATACAATTTTCCGTTTGTAGGATCCTTCCAATCCCAGATTCGATGTCATTTTTGTAACAGCGACATAGGCCTCTGCATCAGATATCTCGGTTAAACCAGATGTCCTTCGCATTGCATCAATGATTCGCAATAACCCCCAGTTGGCCCGCTCTTCACCAAAAGAGGCAAAAGCTAAACCTGGCATACTGTAATCAAGGTCATTAACTTCAGGAAAAGGTGTGCCTACCCCGGGGATATAATATTTATAATATTTGTTGCCTGACGTTCCTGCTAAATCAACCAGCTCTTCAGTATGTCCCTGAACCCCACCAGCATAACCCTGACCGATAGTTGCACGAAACAAACGAGCAATATTGGTCGGATGCTTAGGGCTGGAAATATACAGATCATTATTCAGATTATTTCCTGTACCATCAAAAAATAAGCTGATATGCAGCGTCTTACAACAAGGCGGCTCAACGAGTTTACCTGCAGCCTGACAAAGCTCATTCCGGTATGCCAACTCATGGCTATCCTGCTGTTTACAGTTTTGCTTCGTTGCTGCTGTATCTGTTGGTAAACGCCCTTGTTTTGGGAAGTGAGGTGGATACCATGTTAAGTCCGGATTTATTTTGGACATACTTCAGGCTCCTCCATCTTAATCGGATCCTTAATTGGGTAATTCGGATTGCCGTAATCGTAACAACTGGTTGTCACTTTTACCTTGTCGCACGGAAGGAAATGTATCTTTATTCCGCAGGTTTTTTGACCGCTATAATCAGGAACTGGCACTATTGCACTGTGATCCCTGTTTTGCGATTTAATTTTTTTCCTCCATGCTAAGTATTTTTCATCGTTCCCAAACCCAGGAAATCCATCTGTATCACCAACACCAGTTTCCCACTCAACATTTACCGTCATTCCTGGCACCCATTTTGGAGGAACACCAAAGTAACCAGCACCGCCCCCCCCCTGCCATGGACCGATAATATCGACACCAGGCTGTCCGTTAACACTAAAGTGATTGATAGCCCAGTGGGTATGATTAATGGCTTCGATGGTTCCGCCCCCACCGCTGACCGACTCAGCTTCCGCAGGCTGGTTACAGCCCGCCAGCAGCAATACCGCTGCGACCACATATAAAAAGGAATACTTCATTCAACGCTCCTTGGGAGGAATTAATCAGGTTGCAGGTCTATTTGAAATAATCTGCGCCATAACCCAGGCACTGCGTTTATCATCAAAAAGGATTCGCCGCTCTGTTGCGGCCAGCATCGCCTCATAACAGGCTAAAAATTCCGATTGTCGGTTAGTGAACAGCCCTTCCGGCATACTTTCGTAGCTCAGAAACTGGCTCGTATCACTGACACACATTAGTTTTTCAAACTGGCTATCGGTAAATTCGATTTGTATCACCGGTTCATCAGAATCAGGAATTTCACCACTCCCCAATTGAATAGAGGGCTGCTTATCACCATCCAGCCAAGTCCAGAATAAAATCGGTTTCAGAAGTTGCTTTTGCTGCTCATCATCGAGAATGTGGCTGAACAAGAAAGGAAAAATACGGGTGTCCCAGAAACGAAAAATCCCCTGCCGGCCCTCATGTTGCGCATTAGTACAATCCCTGAGCCAGACAGCAAGCTGTTCAAACGGCCAGCAAGAACCGCATATCAGCAGGGGAGCCGATTCAACCATTTCTGCCGCAAGGTTGTGCAACCACTGAGCATGCTCTGCATCTGACAGATTACCCCGAACCAGCACAGGGGCATCTTCAGGATAAATATCCTCAGGTAAGCCATGATAGAGCGATTGCCACATCATAGGATTACTGAAAGTAGTGAGCGCGGGAAGGACAGAGAAATCAACAGCACACTGATCGATAATCACATCAACATGGTCCAGTTCTGCACGCTGGCAGGTTGTTCTAATTTTGTCCATCCACGGAGAAACGAAATCCACTTTTACATCTCCCTTGGAATAAAACCTTGAGCAATTTCTTGCGCTCGTTTAAGACAATCTTTGCAGACCGAAGAGGGTAATTCAGGCAACGGGAAATCCTGACTCGCAGGCCCTTCAATGTTATGCTGCCCTCTAAGACTTAACAGGCCAGGGCCATGAACCCTAATCTCTCCCTGAGGTGTCAACTGGATGTAAGCACCACCACATGCAATCGTGATCCCGTTCTTTGCAGTAAGCTGTAGGTGGCCCTGGGTTGACTGAACCGTAACGTCTTTCAGTGACGTAAGGGAGAGTGTGTCTGCGTGTGATTCTACTTCAAGTGGCCCCTTCGCCGAGACCACACGGATCCCTTCCTGCTGTGAAAGTAGAGAAATCGCTTTACTGGCATTTACAGAGTGGCGCTGCGCAGTTGCAATATTGAGCTCTCCCAGGCTTTGCAGGTAGAGGCCTTTACCACTGTGCATTAGCACAGTATCAGGGGTAACGGCAGCAATCCCTTTGGGGGAAGCCATCAATAAAGCCGCTTCTTTCAGGTTACTGGCACCGTTAACAAACTCTCTCAGTAAATCTGCGTCGGGTGAAAAGTTATGGTGGGTCTGGGTAATACTGCCCCATTCTGTTATCTGATTCAGCGCGCCTTTCAACAGACTGACCGCTGGCTGCATCTCTAGCACCAGGCCCTCCGCCTTCTCCTGGCCATCTGCGGTAATAAAAAGCCCTTTCTTCGCCCGGATAGCGCCCCGGCTGTCGGTTCTGAGCTCAAAACCTTCACCGCGCTTCTGCTTCTCAGCATCCACTAAATGTCCGAGATTCAGCTGACTCTTGCCGCCGTACTCGGTGGAGACCTTGATATGCTCCTGATCACGGCTGTCATCGAGGCGGATTTTGTTATTCGCCGGAGTGCGCAGGACGTTACGTTTGTAGTTGCGGATAGTGACATGGTCGCCGTGGGCCGAATCGTGCAGCACACCGGAGATGTACGGCCTGTCCGGATTACCGTCCTCAAAACCAATCGCCACTTCGGTGCCCGCCAGCAGCGGCAGGTGCAGGCCGTAAGTATCCCCGGCATAGGGGCGGGACTGGCGCACCCACAGGCTCTCAAACCCGATCTCCCGGCTATTACGGTCAAACAGCATGTTGACGCGATAGCGGCCGTCTTTATCGATATGGCCGTAGGTATCGTTCTCGGTGGTGCTCGTGACGCGTGCCGGTAAGGTGCCCGCCATCACCGGGCGTTTGCCGGGTTCAGGGCGGAAACTAAAATCAGTGCTATCCGGGATGCCCTCAAAATGCACCCCAAAATCCTCATCACGCCTTGCGTGAGTGTGCATGCGGGTTATAACAACGCCCTGACTGAACACTTCTGCCACTTCATAGCCGCCGGTGACTTTCAACTGCATCCCCGGGGCCAGCATCGGGCAACTGGTGATAGCCTGGGTTTGCGTCTGACCATTCAGGTAGCGCTCATGACGAATGCGGGCATAAAAGGCTCCGGACTCCGGGGCCGGATTGCGGTCATGTTGACTTCCCGCAGTCAGATAGTTATCCGCATAGTGATAAGCATCACCGTAGGTGGTGGTGTCTCCCCGGGTCGAATCGACCCGGGTGTTCATGTCCTCGTTTGCCGCGCGGTAGTTGTAATCGCGGGTGCTGACCTGCTTCTGCACCACGTTGTGGTGGCATTCCATGCCCCAGACGGAGTCCACCCCTTTTGAGTGCTGGCCTGACAACGGTACAGATGGCAGCGTCAGGCCTTTTTCATACCCCTGCTGACCATCATAAAACTCCACGACGTCGATGTTCAGGCGCGTATCCATGGTAAAGCGGAACCAGATCCCCACCTCACCCAGCAGGCGGGTAATAAAGTGCTGGTCGTTCTCGCCGTACTGCATCACCTGCTCACGACGCGGGTACTCTTTTGAGAGTGAGAACAGAAAATCCTGACCGTGCATGTTGTGACGCTCGCGCAGAATTTTTTCCACGATTTGTGGGACCGACATGTCCTGATAAATGGCGTTCTGGTGCGAACGATCGAGCAGCGCCAGGCGTGGCTGGAGCGTCAGGGCATAATGGGTTTCATCCTTCGAGGTACTGAGGCGCTCAAAGCCTGTCACCACACCCTGAAGGGTACGCACGGCCTGCTGTATTTTAATGCCGTAACCCTGGTCAACCGGGGCCTGTAGTGTCAGGGAGGCGGCCTTCATCAGCATCATCTCTTTGCTGATGGCATGATCGCCACTGGTGAATTCCACCCGGTAGCTGAACGGTTTACTCAGGGCCTCATCGCCTTCGAAGGCGAGCACGTCCAGCCCGGACTCACAGCCTTTGACCGTCAGCAGATGATGATTGTGGCTGAATATGATTAGGGGATTGCTGCTCATGCGTTCACTCCTTGTGTTCGGTGGCTGGGGTATCAAACACCAGCACAATGCCTTCATCGTCGGTCCACTCCAGGGTCAGTAATTTGGGCTTCTGTTTCGCGGCCATATGGGTCAGCAACTGCTGGCTCAGCACCGGCAAAATTTGTTGATTAAGCAGACTGTCAACGTTGCGTGCGCCGGTATCCGGCAGCAGGCAGGCCGAAGTCAGCGCATCAAACAGGCTTTCGTCGATTGTGGTGGTGAGACCGTAGTGGCGGTGCAGGCGTTTACTTACTTGCACCAGTTTCATTTCCACGATGGTACGCATGGCCGCTTCCGCCAGCGGGCGGTAAATCACCGTCTGAAAACGGGCCAACAGCGCCGCCCGGAAGTGGTCGCGTAAAATCGGGCGCAGCAGTTCGAGCTGGTCTGCTTCGGTGGATTCTGGTTGTTCATCCAGTAGCTGCATCAGGGGGTCGCTGCCGAGGTTGGAGGTCATGAGGATGACGGTATTGCGAAAGTCGATTTCACGCCCTTCACCGTCGCGCATAAAACCGCGGTCAAAGACCTGATAGAACAGGTTCATCACGTCGCGGTGCGCCTTTTCCACTTCATCGAGCAGCACCACGCTGTATGGGCGCTTGCGCACGGCCTCGGTGAGGATGCCGCCCTGACCATAACCGACGTAGCCTGGCGGTGAGCCCTTTAGCTGCGACACGGTGTGCGCCTCCTGGTACTCAGACAGGTTGATGGTAATCAGGGATTTTTCACCGCCGTACAGCACATCCGCCAGCGCCAGAGCGCTCTCGGTTTTACCCACACCGCTTGGGCCGACCAGCAGGAACACACCCTGCGGACCGTTCTCAGACGTCAGCCCGGTTTTGGCCGCTCGCAGACGCTGGGCAATGGCATTCAGCGCCGCTTCCTGGCCGACCACTCGTTTGCCGATTTCATTTTCCAGGGTCAGCAGTCCGGTCTGTTCGTCTTTCATCAGGGAAGACAGCGGCACGCCGGTCCAGTCGGCAATCACGGTGGCGACGGTGCGCACATCCACATCAACACAGAGCAGTGGGTTGCCTTCCTGCATACCGTCCAGCTCCTGTTGCAGCGCCCGAGTCTCACTCTGGCGAGAGATGTCCTGGCGGCTTTCCAGCAGCTGCCCGGTGAGTTTCAGCTCCTGACCGTACCGGGATTCCAATTCATCAAGTTCGACGATCAGGCTGACCTCCTCCTGTTCAATCTCGCTCAGGCGTTCGCCGTGGCTTTGATTGCCGACGGCAATATCTTCCAGCAGCGCCTGCTTCTCCATTTCAAGAGAGGTCATCTGCGAGCGGATGCGGGTCAACTGTTCGGGTACGGTATCGAGGCTCATGCGTACGCGGGCGCTGGCGGTATCCAGCAAATCAACGGCTTTGTCCGGCAGCTGGCGGCCGGTCAGATAACGGCGGGAAAGCGTGACGGCGGCACGCACAGCATCGTCGGTGATATGCACATGATGGTGTTCGGCGTAGCGGGATTTCAGGCCCCTGAGCATCAGGCAGGCGGTGTCGTCGTCCGGCTCGTCCACTAACACCCGCTGGAAGCGGCGCTCCAGCGCGGCATCGCGCTCGAAGTATTGTTTGTATTCGGACCAGGTGGTGGCTGCGATGGTACGCAGTTCACCACGGGCCAGTGCCGGTTTCAGCAGGTTTGCAGCATCCGCGCCGCCAGCCTGATTGCCTGCACCGATAATGGTGTGGGCTTCGTCGATAAACAGCAGGATGGGCACCGGTGATTGTTGCACCGCATCGATGACGTTTTTCAGGCGCTGTTCAAATTCGCCTTTCACGCCAGCACCTGCCTGCAACAGACCAAGGTCAAGGGTGCGCAGGATGACCGGCTTCAGGCTTTCCGGCACGTTGCCTTCAGCGATACGCAGTGCAAGACCTTCCACCAGCGCCGTTTTGCCGACGCCTGGTTCACCCACCAGAATCGGGTTGTTCTTACGACGGCGCGAGAGAATGTCCACCATCTGACGGATTTCAGTATCGCGGCCGAAAACCGGGTCGATTTTGCCCTCTCTGGCTTTGGCAGTGACGTCGAGAGTGAATTTATCCAGCGCGTTCTGCAGGGCCGGGCTCAGTTCTCCCTCTTTTACCTCCGCGCCGACAGGACGCCCGACGAACTCCACTTCTCCGCCATGGCTCTGTGCCAGTTCAGCTTCCTGCTGTACTTCCGGGCGTTCATCGGACTGTGCGTCAAGCAGCGGGCGCAGGCGTTCCAGCTGGCTCTGCCCCAGTGTCAGCAAAGGCCACAGGCCATCACAGTGAGCAAGTCGCTGGTTCTCCGTTAACGCCATCAGCAGATGCACGCTGCGAATGTGTTCTTCGCCAGCAAGGGAGGCCAGTAGCCAGGCCTCCTGCAGCAGGTTCTGAATGTTGTCAGAGAGTTGTGGGCGGCTGCGCACCGAACGCGGCAAATTGTCGAGCCACACCAGCAAATCCTGCCACAGTGCATCCATATCCCACTCATAACGGCGCGCCAGCACCGTCAGGTCGCCCTCCCCCTGCTCCAGCAGTTTCAGCAGCCAGTGCTCAGGCAGAATTTCCGCATGGGCACGAGTCTGGCAGAGCGAGGCAGCCCCTTCCATCGCGCGGGCGCAATAAGGGTTAAGACGTCGCAACAGGATGGCTGGATTTTCCATGAATCTCTCTCTTTGTCGGTTCCCGGACACGCTACCGCCCATCGCTGTTTCCCGGAATGAGGTCCAAAGCGCATAAGGTCGGGCTGGCAGTTTGTGGTTTTCTTTGCTCAACACCCGTCACGCAGGCGCTCAGCAAAGAAAAAAGCGGACAGAGCGGACTGTCCGTCTGAGTGGTTACTCTAAATAGTTCGCGCGGTAACAAGGCGGCAATTTCGCGAATCCCCGGGAGCTTACAGCGGTAAGTGACCGGGGTGTGCGAACACAGCCAACGCCGTTACAGCGCGAAATATGACGAGTAACTTAGGCGGTGGCGCGTTCGTTCCAGCTATCGGAATGAATGATGTTGCCGTCTTTGTAAGTCCAGGTGATTTTTTCGTAACGCAGTTCAATGCGTTCAAGGTGATTGTGCTTCTCTTTAGATGGATCCTTGATGTCGTACATTTCAGGATTCACTTTCACCACTTTCACGTTTTCCAGTTTGGTGTTGAAGTACTCCACTTCCTGGCCCGCGTCGTTGATTTTGTACCACTTAAATTCAGCAGACTTGAGGGTTTGACCGGTAGTTACCGCCTTGTACAGGTACGGGCTGGAAGAGTCGATTTCCTTGGTGAACAGGAACGGAGTATGGATACGGGTACCCGTCAGCTTGCCAGTATTGTTGTCGGTCGGGATATATAGGTTGTGTTCCTGAGCAACCACTTCGATGCTGCCTTCACGATCCTGAACATCCACAGAACCTTTAATATCCGCGCCGCCGTCGTCTTTCAGCCAAAGATAAACAGGTATTGCCATGAGAATTTCTCCATTTATACACTTCATCCTTAAGGCCGCCTCGTTGTTGGCTGCCTTCCCTTGCCCCGGTCACAGAGTGGGTTCTGCTGCCGGGGACGCATTCAGTTGCCGCCGCGATCCGGCACGAATAGCTTTGTGTCTCTTGCTTTACGGAGCGTCATCATCCTTCGATGACGCTTTGGGTTGGCCCGGTATCTGGCAGGCGCTAGCCAGTGGTACCAGACTGATTTCGACACGGCGGTTGAGCGAACGCCCATCCGGGGTGTCATTGGTTGCGATCGGACGGCTCTCGCCATAGCCCTGCACCGCAAAACAGCTTTCCGGTACATCACCGGCATCACGCATCCAGTTACGCACCGCTTCGGCACGTTTCAGGGACAGGGTCTGATTATGCTTCGGGTTACCGGTGTTATCGGTATGCCCACTTACTACAATCAGCCAGCCCGGCTTCGCTTTAATACCCACCAGTGAATTGACCAGCATTTTGGTGGAGCCCGCCTTCAGCACGAATTTGCCGGAATCGAACAGCGACATGCTGTCGAGGCGGACAATTTTCGGTACCGGATCAGGTTTCGGCTGTGGTTTAGGTGGCGGCGGTGGAGGCACATACGAACGGATCGCATCCAGCACAGGCATTCGCAGACGCTCCCCCTGATACAGACCAAGGCCCATACGCGCCGGTACACCATTGCGCGCCCAGTCATCCAGCTCAGCCGCATCGTTACGCAGGACAGCAACGGCATCGGCTTTGGGTCCGAAATCATGCATTGGGATACGGTCATAGCGGGCAATATCGAAGCTCACACGCTGAAGCAGTTGACGATTGTTCCAGCCACTGCTGAGCAGCGCAGCAATGGCCGTCAGAGTGAAAATCCCGAGCGCACAACGGAAGGCTCGCCCACGCGGCGTCAGGCCTCGCCCTTCGGGCAGCAGCGGCAGGATAAAATCCGGGAAGGGGGAGATAATCGTACTGCCTGTTCCTGCCGGCTGCCAGCCCGCCACCTGCTGCATCGCAGTGTGACGGGAAAGCCATGCAGTCCAGGCTGATGCGGCCAGACTTCCGGCAAGGATCGGCCCCATTCCCCACAGCACCGCGCCGGGTGCAATGACAGGAACGTCGGGGTTCTCATCCATAAAGACGGCTATGACGTGCTGATGGAACCAGCTCATCAGGCTGTTCATCAGCACCTGTTGCTGCATCGCAGCCGGCCCACCGGTGGTAACCCATGCAGCGATTGAACCCGGCGCTGAAGATTCACGCCAGACCCTCACCCCTTCCCCCGGGATAGTCGCCTGCCAGAGCAGATCATTCGTCATCGCGCTGCCAACCTGGCCATTCAGAACCAGCGGCAGGGAATGCCCGGTTTCTTTGCGCAACTGGCTGATTTGCCATCGCAGGGCCAGCAGACGGCTGGTAAGCGCTTCACTGTCGGCGTGTTTCTGCGGACAGACGCTGACCATCACCGACAGCTGGCGACCCCAGTCAGGTCGCAACCACAGCACCTGGCGGGCGGCCTGCTCCAGATCCTGATGTTCCTCCACACGGATCCAGCAACCCTGCGTGACCGTAAGCACCGGTGACGGATGCGGCCAGGCCAGCGGCAGACCGCCACAGACCAGCACCACGGGCTGACGGTAAGTGGCTTCCGGGAGGTCATCCAGACGCAGGGTGACGTCATGCTCCGCACGACGACGGGTGGCATACCAGAACGCGATGATAAGCCCCAGCATTGACAGCAGTACAAGCACAGAAACCAGTCGGGATACCGGCAGGAAGCCCAGGCAGACCACTGCACTCAGCAGGGCGGCCCACAGCGCAAGCCCGCGCTGTTGTGCTGGACTCATTTCACAGCTCCAGGCAGCAGGATCAGCAGTGTCTGATCCAGCCAGTGGTTCAGTCCCCACCACAACGCGGCAACCACCACCACGCTTACGCCAATACGCGCGGGCCATGATGCCAGCCAGCCGCCCATTCCCCGCCCTACACGGCTTTCCGCCAGGACAGAATGGGTTTGCGGATAGCTGAACGGCGCGACGTGTTCACTCATCGCGTTAACGAGTTTCTGGCGCTCCGGATCATTCAGCGAGCGGAAACTGCCGAGGAACCCCAACATCATGACCCGCTGGAAGCAGGTCACGACAGCATGGTCAGGCGCCGGTTCACTCAGCACTTCGCGCATCCGATCGCACAACGTATCACCGGCATCCATGGTGCCGAGGAAGTGTCCCTGCAGGGGAATGTTATACCATTGCACGCAGGCATCATCCTCCACACCGCGACCTTTGACGGCTTCATCAAGCAGCGCACACTGTGCAGTGAGAATATGCTGACAGCTGGCTTCATCGAGTTCGCTCGCTTTCAGCTCACGCTGTACACGCTCGACATCAGCAATGCAACGCTCCCACAAGATGCGCCCTTCTCCATCCTGAAACGTCGGACCGTAACGGAGGCTTATCACCTGCAGCCAGGTGTCCTGCAGCAGGGCATCAATATCAATGGACACGGCCGGGCCGCGTTTGCGCTCACTCATGTTCTCAGTACCACAAAGAGTTCAAGTTCAGGCTCGCCGAGCATGCCCGGAACGTAAAACATACAGGTCCCACCCTGGAGCATTTCGGTGGTCAGAGGATGAGAGACATCGAGGCTGAAATACTGGTTTTCCAGACGCAGTGGAATGGCGGCCGGCACATGACGCAGCGGCGTCAGCGGCACACCCACCCGTGAAGAATTGACGATACTCCTGACATGATCCGGACTGCCGATCTTGCACTGGCGCGCGAACTGTTCCTGCAGCTGCGCCACCGGCATCGGTGAACGTACGGAAAGGTAGTAATCCGCCCCTTCCCGTAGGCGCGGGTCATGCAGACGGGCCTGCCAGAAGTGAAGCCGGGCATCATGCTCAAGCTCAATCGCCACCACCCGCGACGGCAGGCTGGCTTCCAACAGGTCGCCCAACAGGTCAAAGAGTGGCGGGAAGACGTTATTCAGCTGCTCATGCTGCCAGACAGGAATAGCACTCACCTGATGCTCAAGCGAAAAGGTCAGCAGACTGCCCGCAAGGCGGGCCAGTTCCGGGTACAAACGCTCCGGTGGACTTTGCGGGTGATGCTGAAACTGTCCGAGCACGGGTTCTGCGCTGTTCAGAGCATTGAGCAGCCAGAACAGAGATACATCAGCCACAGCAAAATCGGCCATGCGCTCGTTACTTTCACGACGCATGTCCATCAGGCGGCTCAGACGAGCACGCAGTTGCGTCATCAGCTGTTCCAGTTGGGTCATCAGCCAGCGGCTGCCTTGCAGAGCCAGCAGTGGCGGAAGAAAGGTTTCATCGAGTGCCCAGCTCCCCTGTGAATCCTGCTGCAGACGGGCAACCGGACAGGTCAGATAATCACTGTTGTTCTGATGGGCGAAACGCAGCGTCAGTTCTGGCTGCATCACTGCAATCTGGCGGGTATCGTCTCCAAATGTGTTGCGGACATCCCGCCAGCGCTGGCGATAACGCACAGGACGATCGGCCACCTCATCGGGTTTGAGGCAGTTGCCGCCATTCGCCCGCAGCAGCGGAAGCGCCAGTACCACCACCACTTCCTGTGATTCGCACACAAGCGCCAGCACCGGCGGCATGGAGTCGGCATTATCCGTGTCGATAAGCGTGCCATCGGGGAAACGGATATGCAGATGACGGGCCTGCAGGCGACCCAGTTTTAGTGCATCCGGTTCGAAAGTAGCCTCAATTATTCCCCAGGGCTGGGAGAGGCCCATTCGGGCAATGCATTCCGCAGACCAGGCCGCGTACGCGGCCTGTTGCTGGAAGTGCTGGGGAGAAACCATAACGCCCCTGCCCCATAACGGTTGTTCCGTTTTCATTGGCTTCCTGCCTTAGCTTATGACCTGGCCTTCGGCATCCGGGAAACCAGTGACAGGTTGACGTCCATGCCTTCCACCTGGAAGTGCGGTACGGCGTACAGCTTCACGCGGAAGAAACCCGGGTTGTCTTCAATGTCTTCCACCACCACTTTCGCATCACGCAGCGGATGAGAGGCCTGCAGCTCGTCGCCCGGGTCGGTCATTTCGGTCACCAGACTCCGTACCCAGGTGTTCAGCTCCAGTTCCAGCAAACGACGGTCTTTGGTGCTGCCAATGTTTTCACGCTGAATCAGCTTCAGGTAGTGGGCAATACGCGACAGCAGGAAGATATATGGCAGACGCGCATTAATTCGGCTGTTGGCCGTGGCATCCGCTGTATCGTAGATAGCTGGCTTCTGCGTGGAGTTAGCACTGAAGAAGCAGCTGTAATCGCGGTTCTTGTAGTAGGACAGCGGTATAAAACCCAGACTGGCGAATTCAAACTCACGGGTTTCCGGAATCATCACTTCTGACGGGATCTTAACCTGATTTCCGGTGCCCAGATCGTACAGATGAATTGGCAGGTCCTGAACAGCGCCACCGGCCTGCGGACCACGAATTTGTACACACCAGCCGTTTTTGATGAAGCTGCGAACCATGTTAGAAGCGAAGGCAAACGAGGCATTGGTCCACAGGTATTTATTGTGATCCGGGCCTTTGACTTCTTCCACGTAATTGAAGCTGCGTACAGGCATGGTATCCGGGCCATACGGCAGGCGACCTAGCACGCGTGGCATCACCAGTCCGATATAACGGGCATCGTCCGTCTCACGGAAGGATTTCCACTTAATATACTCCGCACGGTCAAAGTAGTTGCCAATGTCCTTGATGGCCGCGACTTCCTCCATCGAATCCTTCAGGAAGAATTTCGGGCCGGCAGAACCGATAAACGGCATATGCGCGGCGGCAGACACTTTAGAGATATTGCGCAGCAGGGCAACATCCTGCGCAGACGCATCAAACTCGTAGGCAGAAATCAGCGCGGCAATCGGCTCTCCACCCGGGGTATCATATTCATCAATATAGGTATGTTTATACAGTCCACTCTGGATGATTTCCGGGCTGTCTTCAAAGTCCTGACGCAGGTCTTCTTTAGACATGTCCAGCAACTCCACCTTAACGTTCTGGCGGAAATCGGTTTTGTCGACCAGCGATTTAACGCCGCGCCACAAACTCTCTACCGTCTGGAACTCTTCGCTGTGCATGACGGCATCCAGCTGACGACTAATCTGGTCGTCCAGCTCTGCGATATGATGGTCAATCAGCGTTTTATCGAGCTTTTCAACTTTGGAACCCGATTTTTTCAGGCACTCCAGGAATACCTGCATCCCCGCCGTTAAACGTTCATCCGCAGTCGCCTCCGACATTGCCTGTGCATCCTGCCAGATATCCAGTGCATTCAACTCAGACACCGGGTTCAGGTTGATTTTTTCAAACAGGGACGCATAAACGCCATCCGTCGCAGTACGTTCAGACAACACACTCCCGCCACCTGCGGCATTCTCATTTTTTACAGACATCACCGTCTTCCTTTTTATGTAATCCATTAAATTATCGTGACCGTTATGGCTGTTTCGGGTCCAGAGCAGCCAGCTCTGAACGGAGTTCTGCACTTAGCGCCGGATCAAGCAGGATTTTTTCAAGCTCCTTACGGAAAGCCTGGTTGTCCAACAGGTTCGCTTTTAAATCTCGCAGCAGATTGCGCATGGAAAGCATGACCTTCAGATGGGGGATTTGCCGGGAGAGTTGTTCGGGGGAGAAGTCACTCATGCTACGGAAGGTCAGACGGATGTTGTCTTCGCTGCCGTCACCGGCTAACGTGTTTTTAACACTAAGACAGACTTCCGGAGAGAATTCTGATAACACCGCATCAAAATTAACTTTATTCAAATCAACTTTTTTGCGCTCTGATAGTGGTGAAGACTCCTGGCCATTACTGAAATTTCCTGCAACCAGTAATTTCAGGGGGAGTTCGGTTTTCTTGCTGGCACCCCCGGTATGCAGGTCGAGCTTTAGATTAATACGTGCTTTTGGCACTTCATTCTGGAAACTGTCAGCCATCTCATGATCCCTCGCATATCGCCGTGTATATTTTTTATACTTAATTCCTTTGCGTGCGATAATAGAGTAATGATCGGTAAAAGATCAAATAATACGACGATTAATCCAAAAATATAAATTATTAAGAATTTTACACTAACTGGTAGCAGTGGATAGTGCTGTTACCTCAGTAAAACCAACTATCGCTAACACATCAAACAACTAATTATGTCGCAACTGTAAAAACGAAAAGATGGTTGTTAGTAAAATGATTTTGAATTGATTTATGTCAATATCAATAAAGAAAAATGTACACGCTGTTCTCAAGAGGCTGAGCTGGCCAGGCTTATTAACGTGGTCTGTGATAACGGTGATTCACTTTATGTAGTTGAAACTCCGGGAAAGCGGGTTGTTGAAGATGCACTGCCGCCCACCCCCGGGTAAACGGTATCCAGTGCAACACCGCGCATATCACCGAAGCTGACAATGTCCTCTGAAAAATGCCGGGCGTCTCTGTGTCCAGACCAGGCAGCAGCCGTTAATTATTTAAATTCCGGCGAAAGCCGATGCCATTAACGCTGCTCAAGCTGCCGGGTTAATGTTTCGATACGCTCAGCCATTTGCAGGGTCTGTTGAGTCAGTTGGGTATTTTGCTTCAGCAATTCGAGCAGCTGTTCAGACAACTCTTCAGATAACACCTGGCGACTTGCCATCGCAGCATCCAGATCTTCGCGGTGTTGAGCATCGGCCAGTGCGTGTGCCTGATCGCGCTCTGCCTGGCGGGTTTGTGCCAACAGGATCAAGGGGGCAGCATAAGCCGCCTGAACGCTAAAAGCTAAGTTAAGTAAAATAAACGGATAAGGATCAAACTTAAGCAGGCCAGCAACGTTCAGTACAATCCACACGATCACCGCGATGGTCTGGCCAATCAGAAAGGTGGGTGTCCCGAAAAAACGGGCGAAAGCTTCTGCTTTTAATGCAAACCATTCATCGCCGAAAGTATGAGTTATCCCTTTCAGCGGACGATATAAACGAAATTTTTTATCTGTATGCATATCGAAAAAGAATCCTGTGGTGGGTGCCTGAATTACCGAAATTTTTTGATATCGGTAGCAGCAGAAACTGCATTTTAAGAAACAATCACTCAGCATGTTATACGCCGCCGGTAACCTCTGCACCAAACAGATTTGTGTACGCTAATGTGATCGCCAAAGACAGGAAAACAGCCTGTTAATCAACTGCTCCGGGGCTGGCTGGGTTAGCTATGCCAGGAATACTGAATGCTGAAAAACGGAACAAGCTGAACGGGTGAACTTCACCTGAGTATGGGGGGTTTATTTGTGGGATCATACGGCGGAGCAGAAACTTCCTGCCCCGCCGTTATGGAGTTACATCTTCACCGGGCTGATTTCCCAGATTTTCTCTGCATATTCGCTGATGGTACGATCGGACGAGAAATACCCCATATTGGCGATATTCAGTAAGGTCCGGCGTGACCATTCATCTTTTTGCAGATACAGTTCATCGACTTTATCCTGGGTATCAACATAGCTACGGTAGTCGGCCAGCAACTGATAATGGTCCCCCAGGTTGACCAGGCTGTCGAACAGATTATGATAACGTTTTGGTTCTGACGGACTGAAGGTGCCGGTCGCAATCTGCGTCAGTACCCGGTGCAGTTCGGGATCTTTATCATAATAATCATGTGGGTTATAACCATTTTTCCGCAGATCTTCGACCTGCGGTGTGGTGTTACCAAAAATAAAGATATTATCTTCACCCACATGCTCCAGCATTTCGACGTTGGCCCCGTCCAGGGTTCCGATGGTCAACGCACCATTCAGGGCGAACTTCATATTACTGGTCCCGGAAGCTTCGGTTCCTGCCAGAGAGATCTGCTCTGACAGATCCGCAGCCGGGATGATCAACTGTGCCAGACTGACGCTGTAATTAGGGATAAACACCACTTTCAGTTTTTCACGAGTGCGGGGATCATTGTTAATCACTGTGGCAACATCGTTGATCAGGTGGATAATCTGTTTAGCTGCATAATAGGCCGAGGCCGCTTTACCGGCAAAAATCACGGTACGTGGTACCACTTCCGCCTCCGGATCATCGATAATGCGGTTGTAGCGGGTGATAACATGCAGCACATTCAGCAACTGACGTTTGTACTCGTGAATACGTTTAATCTGCACATCGAACAGACTGTGTGGATCGATCACTATTTCCAGTTTATCGGCGACGTAACCTGCCAGCCGCTTTTTATTGTCGTGTTTAGCTTTCTGCAGAGCCTGTAAAAAGCTTGGATAATCAATATCCTGTTTCAGTTCTTCCAACTGGCTTAAGTCGGTACGCCAGTGATGGCCAATGGCATCGTCCAGCAGATCGGAGAGCGGCTTATTGGCCAGCGCCAGCCAGCGACGCGGTGTTACCCCGTTGGTCATATTCAGGAAACGATCCGGGTGAAGCCGCGCGAAATCGGCAAACAAAGACTGTACCATCAGGTCGGAGTGCAGTGCAGAGACCCCGTTCACCTTATGGCTTGCCACCACCGCCAGCCAGGCCATACGAACACGGCGGCCATTGTTCTCGTCAATGATCGATACGCGACGTTTCAGGTCATCGTCACCCGGGACTTTCTCTTCCACTTCATTAAGGAAATATTCATTAATTTCAAAAATGATCTGCAGATGACGCGGCAGAATTTTCCCCAGCATATCGACCGGCCACGTCTCCAGCGCTTCGCTCATCAGGGTGTGGTTAGTATATGAAAAAACTTTGCTGACCGTATCCCAGGCTTTTTGCCAGCTAAATTTATGCTCATCAATCAGCAGTCGCATCAGTTCAGGAATCGACAGTACCGGATGGGTATCATTCAGGTGAATGGCGACTTTATCCGCCAGATTATCGTAGGTCTGATGAGTGCGATGATGTCGCTTAAGAATATCCTGTACCGTCGCCGATACCAGGAAATACTCCTGGCGCAAACGTAGTTCCCGCCCCGAATAAGTCGAGTCGTCCGGGTAGAGTACCCGTGACACGTTCTCGGAATGGTTTTTATCTTCCACCGCAGCAAAATAGTCACCCTGATTAAATTTACCCAGGTTAATTTCGTTACTGGCCTGAGCCCCCCACAACCGCAGGGTATTGGTGGCATCAGTATCAAATCCCGGGATCACCTGGTCATAAGCCACCGCGACAATTTCTTCGGTTTCCAGCCAGCGGGTTTTAGAACCTTCGTGTTGCAAACGGCCACCGAACCGGACTTTATAGCGGGTACTGTAGCGCTGGAACTCCCACGGGTTACCATACTCCAGCCAGTAATCCGGAGATTCGGCCTGTTGACCATCAACAATTTTCTGGGCAAACATCCCGTATTCATAACGAATCCCGTAGCCCCCGCCCGGTAAGCCAAGGGTGGCCAGTGAATCAAGGAAACAGGCCGCCAGACGGCCTAAACCACCATTCCCCAGCCCCGGGTCATTTTCCTCATCGATCAGGTCTTCGAGGTCCAATCCCATCTCATCTAACGCTTTATTGATGTCATCGTACAACCCCAGTGCCAGAAGCGCGTTGGACAGAGTACGACCAATCAGAAACTCCATTGATAAGTAATAGACTTTGCGCACATCCTGAGACTGTTGCGCCCGGTTAGATTTAAGCCAGCGTTCGACCATCCTGTCACGCACCGCAAACAGCGTGGCATTTAGCCAGTCATGCTTCGTCGCGATGGCTGGATCTTTACCGAGAATAAACATGAGCTTGTAAGCAATGGAATGCTTAAGCGCATCCACACTGACAGTTGGGGCGTTATAAATAAACGGTGATGTCATAGCGTTGTATTCCTTGATGCTGGTGTGCAGTTTCACAAATCAAACAGGTAAAGGTCGCCGCTAACCGTCATTGAAATTCTGTGCCGGTTAAACGCTGATAAAGTTGCTGGTAGACTCGTGCAGCCACCGACCAGCTAAAATCCTGACGCATTGCATGGCGCTGAACATTGCGCCAGTGGCGTGGGCGGTTCCACAACACAAAAGCACGGCGGATAGCATTACTGATGGCCTTACCATTACTCTCCTCAAACACAAAACCACTGGCCGTGTTATCCGCCAGATTTTCGATAGCACAATCCACAACGGTATCCGCCAGCCCCCCGGTACGTCTGACCAGAGGCAGAGTGCCGTATTTCAGTCCGTATAACTGAGTCAGTCCGCAGGGTTCAAAACGACTGGGGACCATAATCACATCTGCCCCGGCCATAATCCGGTGTGAAAACGCTTCGTGATAGCCCAGCTGCACCCCAACCTGACCGGGGTGTTCCGCCGCCGCTGCCAGAAATGCCTGCTGTAGCGGGACATCACCAGCGCCCAGCAATACCAGTTGCCCGCCCTGGGAAAGCAACTCCGGTAGTCCTTCCAATACTAAATCTAATCCTTTCTGGCTGGTCAGCCGACTGACCACTGCAAACAGTAGCCGTGAACTGTCAGTGTCCAGCCCCATCGTCCGTTGCAGCGATGTTTTATTTTGTGCTTTAGACTGCAAATGCTCAGCGTTGTAGCGCGCAGTAAGCAATGGGTCATTGTCCGGGTCCCAAATATCCTCATCCACACCATTCAGAATTCCGGTCAGCCGGCCCTGGAACTGACGTTCTGAGAGCAGAGATTCCATCCCATAACCAAATTCCGGTCGGGTAATCTCCCGCGCATAGGTCGGGCTGACTGTCGTTATATGGTCGGAATAAAACAGACCGGCTTTCAGAAATGAGATCTGCCCGTAAAATTCCAGACCATGCATCCTGAAGAAATCATCCGGTAGCCACAACTGATGTAAATGATGAGCATAAAACAGCCCCTGATAGGCCAGATTATGAACCGTAAACACAGTCTTCACCGGGTACCCGCGTGCCGCAATGTAGGCAGAGGCCAGCCCGGAGTGCCAGTCATGGGAGTGCACTACTTCCGGTCGCCATAAATAATCAGCCCCACATGCCAGTTCACAAGCCACCCAACCAAGCACCCCAAAACGCAGATGGTTATCCCCATAGGCATTTAACGACTGATCATGGTACGGACTACCCGGCCGGTCATATAAACCGGGGGCATCAATAATATAGATGCCCACCCCCTGAAAAGTGCCGTAGCGCAATTCAACATATCCGGCAAAGGTATCAATACCCGTAACCCGGTGGGTTTCTCCCAGCCCTTTTTTGATATCCGGAAAGCCCGGAATCAGGACACGAACATCGTCACCACCAGCAATCTGTGCCGCAGGTAATGCCCCGGCAACATCAGCCAGACCACCGGTTTTGAGCAGAGGAAACAGCTCGGAACAAACATGTAATATTCGCATTGGAGCTCCTGATTTGTCTCGCGTCAGCCAATCCGCATGGCGCGTTGTACAGTAATCCGGCGGGCACACCGCGCGTTATAATTTTTCCAGCATTCTGCGGGTGACCAGCACAATACCGCTTTCCGTGCGGTAAAAACGGCGACTGTCTTCTTCGGCATTCTCACCGATAACCATGCCTTCCGGGATCTGGCAGGCGCGGTCAATAATGCAATGGCGCAGACGACAGGATCGGCCAATCACGACATCAGGTAACAGGATGCTGGTATCAATATTGCAAAATGAGTTGATCCGGACACGTGAAAATAAAACCGAATTCACCACTTCCGATCCGGATACAACACATCCCCCGGAGACCAGCGAATTCAGCGTCATTCCATGCCGACCGGAACGATCCTGAACAAACTTTGCCGGTGGCAGAGGTTCCATATGGGTGCGGATCGGCCAGTGACTGTCATACATATCCAGCTCTGGTGTCACAGAGGCCAGGTCGAGGTTTGCCCGCCAGTAAGCATCCAGCGTACCAACATCACGCCAGTAAGGCGGCAGATCATCGCTGGATGTCACACAAGAGAGACTAAAAGAATGCGCCCGGGCTTTACCTTCCCGCGTAATAAGCGGGATGATATCTTTGCCAAAATCATGGCTGGATTTTTCATTTGCCATATCCTGTTCCAGTAGGCGGAACAGATAAGCGGCGTTAAAAATATAGATCCCCATACTGGCCAGCGATTTATCCGGCTGTCCGGGAATACCCGGTGGATCTGCTGGTTTTTCAAGAAAAGACAGGATCTGACCATCCTGCGCGACATCCATAATGCCAAAGGCACCCGCTTCCTGCCGCGGAACTTCAATACAGGCCACGGTGCACTCTCCGCCTTTCTCGACGTGGTCAATCAACATCCGGGAGTAATCCATTTTGTAGATATGGTCACCGGCCAGCACCACAATATATTCCGCACGGTAGCGGCGGATAATATCCAGATTCTGGCAGATGGCATCTGCCGTGCCCCTGTACCAGTGACCGGAACTTTGCCGTTGCTGTGCCGGCAGCAAATCAACAAATTCATTCATCTCTTCATTCAGGAAGGACCAGCCACGCTGAATATGCTGTACCAGCGTATGTGACTGATATTGAGTGATCACCCCGATTCGTCGAATCCCTGAATTAAGGCAGTTTGACAGAGCAAAATCGATAATACGGAATTTGCCGCCAAAGTGGACTGCCGGCTTGGCACGGGTCGCTGTCAGCCCCTGTAATCTTGACCCTTTACCACCGGCCAGAATCAGTGCTACCGATTTTCCCGGTAACTGCCGGGCCAGCATCATGCGATCATTCATCTCTAATGTAGTCATGGCTGAATCCTTCCTGGTGTTATTGGTAGATCCCGGGTGAATACACAGACTGTTTTTGCCATAGACCGACAGGATAAGCCGTCAGCGAGGGTACGGAGAGGGTTATCAAAAGGTGCAACGGCATGCCAGCTACCCGTGGGTAATGTCATATCGACGTCATTAAGTGAAGCATTGACCACCATTAACCAGCGGTCAGATAAACATATTTGCAGACACTGCAGTCCGGGTTGCAGCCACTGATCTGTCGTCATTGTTTGTCCGTGACGGTTAAGCCACACCACATCTCCGGAACCTTCTGTCCACCAGCGATTAAGCGTGACCGCCGGAATTTTTTTTCTTAACTTAATCAGAGCACTCACATAGTCAGTCAGCGCATAATCAGCCCGTTGCCAGTTGAGCCAGCTCAGCCGGTTATCCTGACAATAGGCATTATTGTTTCCCTGCTGGCTGTGTCCGATTTCATCTCCGGCCAGCAGCATCGGTGTCCCCTGGGATAGCAGCAAGGTTGCCAGTAACGCCCGCTGACTGAGGCGCCGTTGAACAATAACGCTGTCACTGGCCTCTGGCCCCTCAGCCCCATGATTCTGGCTGTAATTATCATCATGGCCGTCACGGTTGTTTTCACCGTTAGCATGATTATGTTTGTGGTTAAAACTGACTAAATCCTGCAGGGTAAAACCATCATGCGCGGTAATCATATTGATGGTCGCATTCGGTAATCTTCCTTCGTGTTTGAAAAGAGAGGCAGACGCGGAAAGTTTCCCGGCGAAATCGCCCATTGACAGCGTCCCGTGCAACCAAAATTTCCGCATCCCATCCCGCCACTGGTCGTTCCACTCGGCGAAAGGCGCCGGGAAATTCCCAAGCTGATATCCCCCCGGGCCTATATCCCAGGGTTCAGCAATCAGTTTGCAACGGCTCAACAACGGATCGGTGGTGATTGCCCGCAGCATCGGCGAGTCACTACGAAACTCCGGGGTGCGTCCCAGCAGCGGTGCCAGGTCAAAACGAAAACCATCAATATGAAACTGTTCGACCCAGTAACGCAGGCATGACAATACCCAACCAACCACATCGTTATCTGTCAGCCGCATCGAATTACCACAACCGGTGACATTATTATTCGTGCCATCAGCATTCAGCCAGTACCAGCTGGTGTTGTCTAACCCGCGTTGCGAGAGTGTCGGACCATCGATATCCAGTTCAGCGGTATGGTTAAACACCACATCCAGGATCACTTCAATCCCCGCCTGATGCAGAGCTTTCACCGCCGTTTTTAGTTCTTTGGCTGCCGAACTCCCCTGACGATGAGTGGCATAAAGAGGTTCCGGTGACCAGGCCGCCAGCAGGTTATATCCCCAATAATTGTGCAATCCCCTGTGCTGCAACCGGGGCTCGTCGCAATGCTGAGCAACCGGCAACAGTTCTACTGCAGTAATACCCAGCTTTTTGAAATGAGCCAACATGGCAGGATGGGCGAGAGCCAGATAAGTCCCACGGATATCTTCGGGAATCTGCGGATGAAGCATACTCAGACCACGCACATGGGCCTCATAAATAACGGTCTGTCCCCACGGAGTCATCAGGAGGGTATCGCCTTCCCAGTCAAAATGTTCGTCGGCGACCACGGATTTGGGGACCCGGTAGGCGGTATCCACCGGTTCAGGCTGGTATATGCCGCCATTGAGATGGGCATCATCCTTCAGTGAGCCTTCCAGCGCCCGGGCACTGGGGTCAATCAGCAGTTTCTGACCGTTAAACCGCAGACCACGTAACGGGTCAAACGTACCGTAAGCACGATAACCATAGCGCAGACCGGCTTTAGCCTCCGGCAAAAATCCATGCCACAGATTGCCGGTGCGGGCCGTCATCTCCAGTCTTTGTTCGTTATTTTTACTGTCAAACAGGCATAGCTCTATTTTCTCTGCAGCAGCCGAGAAAACGCAGAAATTTACCCCATTGTCCTGCAGGCTGGCACCAAAAGGATAAGGTTTGCCCGGCAACAGTACGCTCATTACATCGCCTCCCGCCACAGATACAACGTGGCCAGTGGGGGCAGTAGCAGTGAAAGCGAATATTCGCGCTGATGCATCGGTTCATCAGTAGTGATGACCTCTCCCTGATTACCAAGGTTGCTGCCACGATAATAGACAGAATCGGTATTGAGCACTTCATGGTAGCGTCCGGGTTCTGACACACCAATATGATAGTTATAACGAACTACCGGCGTGAAGTTGCTGACCACCAACATCTCATTACCTTCGTTATCCCGACGGACAAAAGCAAAAACCGAATTTTCACTATCATCCACCACCAACCATTCAAAGCCTCGCTGATCGAAGTCCAGCTGATACATCGCCGGATGTCCGGTGTAACAGTGATTCAGGTCACGTACCAGTGACTGAACGCCTTTATGCCAGCCTGCCGGCTCCTCCAGCAGGTGCCAGTCCAGGCTCTGGTTCACATTCCATTCCCGGCCCTGGGCAAATTCACTGCCCATAAACAGTAACTTTTTACCCGGATGTGCCCACATATAGCCGAAGTAAGCACGCAGAGTAGCGAATTTTTGCCAGCAATCACCGGGCATTTTATCCAGCAATGAACCTTTACCATGTACCACTTCGTCATGGGACAGCGGCAACATAAAATTTTCGGTATAGGCATAGGCCATACCGAAGGTCATCAGGTTGTGGTGATACTTGCGATATGCTGGATCCATTTGCATATAGCGCAATGAGTCATTCATCCAGCCCATATTCCATTTGTAATGAAAGCCCAGCCCATTGTGCTCCGGCGGCAGAGTGACTCCCTGATAGTCGGTGGATTCTTCGGCCATAGTTATTGCCCCACGGGCTTCACTGCCGATGGTATGGTTGGTATAACGCAGAAAAGCGATAGCTTCGAGATTTTCGCGGCCACCATAATAATTTGGCAGCCACTCTCCGTCCGGTCGACTGTAATCGCGATAAATCATGGAAGACACAGCGTCGACCCGCAGACCGTCTATCCCATAGCGTTCGAGCCAGTACAGAGCGTTCCCGGCCAGATAGTTACGTACTTCATTGCGGCCAAAATTATAAACCAGTGTGTTCCAGTCGCGGTGAAACCCTTCTCGGGGGTCAGCATATTCATACAGTGCCGTGCCATCGAATTGCACCAGACCGTGTGAATCAAAAGGAAAATGTCCCGGTACCCAGTCCAGGATAACGTTCAGACCGGCTTCGTGAGCAGCATTAATAAACGCTTTAAACTCATCAGGTGAACCATAACGCCGGGTCGGAGAGTATATACTGAGTGCCTGATATCCCCAGCTACCATCAAACGGATGTTCGCTGACCGGCATCAACTCAATATGGGTAAACCCCATCCATTTAGCATAAGAAACCAGTTGTTCGGCCAGTTCCCCATAACTCAGCCAGTAATTATTGTCGGTATGACGACGCCAGGATCCAAGGTGAACCTCATAGACGGAGACCGGCGAAGTCAGTGCATTTGCCTGGCGACGCAACTCAGAAGCGGGAGCTTTTTCCGGTAACCGACGAACCAGTGATGCCGTTTCCGGCCGCATTTGGGTTTCCAGAGCGTAAGGGTCGGCACGCAGACTGGTATTCCCATGGCAGTCAATAATCTCGAATTTATATAACTGCCCTTCCTGTACCGCTGGAACAAACAGTTCCCAGATACCATTTTCCCGGCGCAACCGCATCGGATGACGACGGCCATCCCAAAAGTTGAATTCTCCGACGACGGATACCCGCTGTGCATTCGGGGCCCATACAGCGAAGGTGACGCCCGGTACCTCATCATAGACCGTCGGGTGGGCACCGAGCACTTCGTAAGGACGCAGATGGTTACCTTCAGCCAGCCACCAGGCATCCATATCCTGAATCAGGGTGCCAAAACGGTAAGGATCATCGAGCAAATGGGTATCATCGCCCCAGCGAACCTCAAGTTGATAACGAAACGTTTTTTTTCGGCGCGGAATCACTCCAATAAATACCCCACCATCATCATAACGTTGGAGTTCAGCCACCCGGCTTTGTTTTTTGGAATCGATAACCCACACCTGATCGGCATCGGGTAACAAGGCACGCACTTCTACACTGGCCGCCACCAGATGCATTCCCAAAAACGAAAATGGATCGGCATAGTGCCCGGAGATGATCTGACGAATAACCTGCTGGTCAGGGACTACTGGCATAGCGTTCATCCTTTGATAATTAAATCAGCTATTCAAAAATCAGTCTGTCGGCCCGGGCCAGTTTTCCCTGTTGCCGGAAAGTCTTCCTGACATTGGCCGATGAACAGATAATCCAAAAGAATCGCCTTTTGCAGCATTCTGTTAACAAATATCAGCAAAAACACCACTCTCCCGGACCTCCGACAACAATCCTGTTTGTGCCGGAAATCACCGCTTACACAGTTAATCATAGACAAGGATTGGTAAAACCAACGCCAGATCGCGAAGAAAGTTAAGTAAAGATTTTGTTAGCACTTTTAGCCAAAAAAACCGGCCGCAGTGAATAAAAAGATTAGGAAAAAACGCCCGGATCAAACTTCTGGCACCGGGAGAGGTATTATCGGTAAAACGAAATAAGAGGACGTGACAAATAAGGCATAAGTCGCAGGCAGTTCCACTGGCACTGCCTCAGGTAACCGCCTGACTGTCTGTATTTCCCTGACTGTGCATGTTGGGGAATTACTGACTCATACTGAGTATTGATCGCACATTACGTGCACTGGTGGCAATAATGTCAATGGCTCCGGTGCGCAATGCCCCCATGATGGCCATTGCTTTGGTATTTTCTGCAGCGATCGCAATAACACACGGGATCTGTCTTAGTTCTTCGACATTCAGACCTATCACCCGGTTATCCATGACTGTGTTGACATGTTCGCCGCGGGCATTAAAAAAGTCATATCCGGCAATATCCCCGATCACCCCCTGAGTCAGGCTGGCATCGTTAATTTCCTGTGGGGTGAACCAACCGAGTTTGACCATATAGCTGTCTTCATTCATGTCGCCAATACCGACCAGAGCAATATCCGCTTTACGGCCGCGATCCAAAGTCTCTTTGATTGTACCGTTTTGCAACAATAACTCTTTAATCTGTATATTTTCGACATAGGCTGGGGCATACAGCGACTCACTACTGCCACCAAACTTTTTCGATAATAAACGACTGATATGGTCAGCATTGATGATATCTCCCGGTCGATGTGTGCCGCCAATACCACAAATAAACCGACAATCTTTTGGCTGAATGGTCCCTGATGATTCAGCAACAGCAGCAACATTACGCCCCTGCCCGACGGCAACCACCATGTTGTCTTTCAGTACATTATTAAGATGTGCTGAGACCAGAGCGGCGACCTGACGTCGTTGTTCTTCTTCATCATTATGATCCAGGGCAATCAGGGCCCGGGTCACAGGAAAACGCTCTTTGAGCTGTTTTTCAAGCTGAGTACTAAAAACAGGATGGTAGCGGACGTTAATTTCAACAATCCCCTCCTCTTTAGCTTTTTTCAGCAATCTTCCGACTTTGATTCGTGAGAAACCGAACTTATTGGCAATTTCTTCCTGAGTCACTTCGTCGCAGTAATAAGCTACTGCAATTTCGGTCAGTAATTCATAGTCCCTGGACATACCTGATTTTTCCATCCGCCAGTTTCTCCATTCAACAAAAGTGTTTAAAGGGTGAACATATGCGTGAAGTATAACAGAGATGATGCGCTTTCAGACAATGAAAGCGCAGTACGTCGGAGTACAATACCGCGGCCCAACTGATTACTTTTTGCTGAGGATTTGCCCTGCTTCTGCCAGAATCTCACCAAAGGCAGAAGGCTGATGCGCAAAACGTCCCAGGAAAATGCCGTCTACATCCGGCCATAACCGACTGAGCAGCCCGGGACCGGCACTGCCACCATAAATGACCTGACACTGACGGCCATATTTCTCATGAAGATGGTTACGTAGCGTCTTACAGACAAAACGAATATAGCAGTCACTGGCTGGCTTTTCGGCACCAATTGCCCACTGAGGTTCCCAGGCAAAAATAGTTGCCGGCAAAGGCTCACCTGCAAAAGCTACCAGTAGTTCATCGACCTGCTGAATAGCGATACCTGCAGCCTGCTGCGGACTGACTTCCAGCTCCTCACCAATACAAATAACCGGTGTTAACTGGCTGGCGTAAGATCTCGCGATTTTTTGCTGAATAAGTTCAGTAGTTTCAGCAAAGTAACGACGGCGTTCGGCATGACCGATTTCGGCATAACGTCCCCCCATCTCACTGACCATTTCTGACGAATTCTCGCCGGTCCATGCCCCCTGAGGTGCGCCACAGATGTTCTGCGCACCGGTCGCCATTAGCGTACCCGAGAAACATTGCAGCGCACTTTCCAGTGCCGGGGTGGCAGGGAAAGTGAACAACTCCAGCTGTGCCAGCAGTTCCGGCGACTGTTGTTGTAAAATTTCCGCTACCTGGCGACACCACTGGCGGGTTTGCTGGTAACCAAAATAGGTTTTATGGCTGGTGCCAATCACCATATTTACTGACATACCTGCTCCCCTTGTCGGGCATTTTGATGCTTATGACTCAGGTGTTTATCGACTGTCGCAATCATCAATGCCAGAGACACAGCACCCGCATCTGGTGTTCCGACACTTCGCTCAGCCAGCGGACGGGCACGGCCAATTTTTGGCACCAGTTGGGCCGTTTCAGCAGCACTCTTTTCTGCCACCAGAGCAGCTTTGTGCCAGGCATCCGCCAGAGAAAGACCTTCCGCCGCAGCACTGTCCAGAGCTTCACTGAATGGCAACAGCACATCCACCAGCGTTTTGTCACCGGGTTTCGCCTTACCGAAATGCATAACCCCGTGGTTAGCCTGTACCACCCCTTTGGCTACGCTGGTCACGGTCGGTTTTTCACTATTACCCAGCGTTGTCCCCAGCGTATTCAGAATCACCCCCCAGATAGCTCCGGAGGTTCCGCCCGCATCATCAGACCAGGCATCTGCTGCTGTCTGTAACAGGAACCCAACTCCCGCGCCCTGATCAAGCACCTGGTTAGCGGCTTTGCAGGCTGCGACCACACCGCGCAACATTCCGATACCATGGTCACCATCACCGGCAATGGCATCAATCTGGCCCAGTTCGTCGCATTTTTCAGTCAACAGGGTCTCCAGCGCATTCAGGATAACCATGGTGTTTTCCGCGGCGGTTTTAGCCTCTTCCGTCGCTTCAGGAATTTTTACTTCACCGGATTGTTGTAACTGTACCGGATCCAAGGGTTCATGTCGCAGAACAGAACCCCGGCTGAAAGCCGGAGTGGTTGCCGGTGCCAGCCACAGTTCCTCTATCTCCCCCTCGAACCAGACAAAACTCACCGAGAACCCGGCCATATCGAAACTGGTGACGAATTCACCAATCTGAATATCAACCAGTTCCACACCGGCTTTTTCGAGCAGGGGCTGTATATCATTCCATAAGACGAATAATTCTTCGTATTTTACCGAACCCAGGCCATTAATAATGACACCTAACCGGGCTCCCGGGGTCTGTGGAATGCTTTCAGGGCGCTCTTCCAATAGTTTGGTCGCCAGTTTTGAGGCTATTTCATGGGAAGAACTGACTGGCAGTTCACTGATACCAGGTTCGCCATGAATCCCCAGGCCGAAGCCCATTTTTCCTTCCGGCACAGTAAATAACGGCTGTTCCGCCCCGGGAAATTTACAACCTGAAAATGCCAGGCCCAGTGTTCGGGTATTATCATTGGCATGACGAGCCACAGCCAGGACTTCAGCCAGTGAGTCCCCACGTTCTGCAGCCGCCGCCGCCGTTTTAAATACGACCAAATCGCCGGCAACTCCGCGGCGTTTGGTTCTTTCGGCAAGAGGTGCACTGGAAATATCATCGGTGACCGGCATCACTTCGCATGGAATACCCTCTGCGCGCAGGCGCTCGCACGCCAGACCAAAATGTAGTACGTCCCCGGCATAGTTACCAAACATCAGCAGCACACCGCCACCGTTGTTAGCCGCACGGGCCACTGAACAGATCTGTTGCGCTGAAGGTGACGCAAACAGATTACCCATTGCTGCACCATGAGCCAGACCCTGCCCTACCAGACCGGCAAATGCCGGGTAATGTCCGGAACCTCCGCCGACCACGACGGCAACACTGCCTGGTTTGCTTTTGGTATTACGCACAACACCGCCGGGAACCTGACGCACCATAGAGGAATGAGCGTTTACAAATCCTGCGACCATCTCTTTTGCAAAATCTGAGGGGCGGTTAAAAATCCAGGTCATGTTTGTTTCTCCACAAAATTTGACATTTCCAAGCCCGGTAACCAGCGACTGGCATGTTTTGAAACCATCACCCCCTGAAGCTAGCAGAAGCCACCACCCAATCAAATGTTCACATTGTGATTTTGTGAGCGGAGTCTTAAATTCGTAAAATGCCCCGCAAACTGCCTTTCATGCACTTTTTTCCCACTTTTTTCCCTGCTATTACTAATATCATTAGTTCATTCATTGAACTTTAGTACAATAACAGTTCTCAACGTTAAGCCCGGAACCATCACATGAACAACATCCGAGCATAAGTTCAATGAATACGTGATTAGTCATGAGGAAAGAGAAATGCTGAAACTTGCTATCGGCGCAGACAATGCCGCCACAGAGCTAAAAAATCTGGTGAAAAAAAACCTGGCAGAACGCGGTATCGAAGTCACTGACTTCAGCCACGATATTGAGGGTAACGATCAAATGTACCCGGACATTGCCTTCAACCTGGCCACGGCTATCCGTGAAGGGACTTTCGAGCGAGGTATTCTGTTCTGTGGTACCGGGATTGGTATGGCTATTGTGGCCAATAAAGTGCCGGGCATCCGTGCTGCGCAATGTCATGATGTTTATTCGGCAGAACGTGCCCGTAAAAGTAATAACGCACAGATTATGACGCTGGGCGCCCGGGTCATCGGTAGTGAACTGGCATTGATGCTGGTGGATACCTGGCTGAATTCTGAATTCGAAGCCGGACGTTCAGGCCCAAAAGTCGAGCGTATTGGTTACTACGAAACTCTGCTACACCCAGCCGGGACCGGGCGGATTGAAAAATAAACCACAGATGCAGTCGCAGCGAGCTTATCACTGAACTCACTGCGTCAGATCACACTCAGCGCACCAGCGGGTATATCTCTCCCCCCGCTGATGTGCACCGTTCATTAAGGAGTCCACTGTATGAGTAAACTCATTGTTGGCGTGAATACAGCAATGTTCGATGGTGTTGAACCTGATATCGCCTTCGGCACCATCCGCGAATCAGGTTTCCGCTATGTAGAACTGGCCTATAACCAGGGTTATGTAGGACACATGCCTCCGGAATTATTTGCTGAAGAGAATGCCCGTGAAATCCGCCGGTTGCTGGATAAGCATCAACTACTGACCCACTCACTGGGAGCCACCATGAATTTTGGTGCTACCGATGCTGTGGAGCAATTTACCCGCCGCATTCGTTTTGCCGGAATGATCGGAGCCAAATGGATCAATGTCTGTGTCGGCAAAAAAGAAGACCGGCAGAACATTATCAGCAACCTGCGTGAACTGGCACCAATAGCGGAACAGGAAAACTGTATTATTTGTCTGGAAAACGGTGGCGACCCCAATTATGACGTGTTCCGTCTGGCTGATGACGGCGCAGCACTGGTAGAGGCCGTAGGCAGCCCCGCGGTATCAGTTAACGTTGATGCCGGTAATATCGTGTCACTGATTCCGGAAGTCGATCCTATTCAGGCAGCCATAGAAATGCTGCCACTGGCTGCTCACTGTCACTTGAAAGACCTTGAAGTACGCGACGGCGAGGTGTGGTTTACCCCCATAGGCCAGGGCCAACTCGACTACGTTCCTATGCTTAAACAACTGGAACAACGTGGAATCCCTTGCAGCCTGGAAATACCACTGCGTATGCATCGCCAACGCGACAGTTATCCGCTGCGGGGGGATACTCCGGTCGATCCGGCCATCAGCCTGAAGGTGCTGCAGCAATCACGCCAGCAACTGGAAAACTGGCTGGGCTATTCACTCAGCAGCTAATGTTCTGGTGGATGGCCGTCCTGCGGAAAACTTCTGTTCTGATAATAAGCCAGACGTTAATTGTCTGTTTAAACACTGGCTGACTGATAACACAATAAAAAGACCTAACCAAAGTTCACAGCAGAGTTGAATTGAAACTATTTACCCCCTGCTGTTATTCCAAAACGATTAAAACTGAAGGTTAATTATGTCTGACTCTACACTGACTCCTGCAAATAACCATAAGCCCACACGTTTCCGCTGGATAATGTTTGGTGCTATGTTCTTTTTACTCGCGGTAAACCTGATGGACCGTATCACTCTGTCGATTGGTATGCCTTATATAAAAGACGAATTCTCACTCTCCCCGGCCATGCAGGGGTTGATACTCAGCAGTTTCTTTTGGTCATATGCGTTATTACAAATTCCAGGCGGCTGGATGCTTGACCGTTTCGGGCCGCGTAAAGTAGTTACCGGGGCGTTGTTTGGCTGGGGATTCTTCCAGACCATTATCGGTTTTGCTACCGGCGGTATCAGCATGATTCTGGCCCGTATCGGCCTGGGAATGATGGAAGCCCCGGTATCTCCCAGTGGTGCGAAACTAAGCTCCACCTGGCTTACCAAAAACGAACGAGGACGCGGTGCGGTCATCATGGATTCCGGCAGCCCACTCGGTGTGGCTTTTGGCGGTATTATTGTCGCCCACCTGATTGTGTTACTGGATTCCTGGAGAGTTACTTTCGTCGTGGTAGGGGTGTTCACCATGCTACTGGGGTTCTTCGCATGGAGAATCATTCGGGATCGCCCGGAATGGCATCCGAAAGTAAACCAGCAGGAACTTGATGTTATCAAGGCCGGTAATCTGACTGACGCCACAGACACCGACGAACAACCTACCAAAGGTCTGGGGATTAGCTGGCTGACGATGATCGCCATTATGATTGGTCGTGCCTCCTGGGGCATGGTGTATTGGGGATTACTGACCTGGGGCCCCAGTTATCTGGCTCAGGCCCAGGGGCTGGAACTGGCGGCTATCGGCAATTCAACTTTCCTGATCTTTATTTCGGGGACCGTCGGCTGTCTGTTCAGCGGATTCTTTACTGACTTTTTGGTGAAAAAAGGGGTCAGCCATGGTGTTGCTCTGAAGGGGATGTTATCTCTGGCGGGTATTGTCTGCCTGGGCGCTCTGTATGCCTTATCTTCCATTACTGACCCACAAAAAGCGGTCATATTGCTGGCGGTCGCCGCATTCTTTCTGACTTTTGGCAGCTTATACTGGAGCTTCCCTGCTATTCTTGCACCAAAAGACCGTGTAGGTATGGTCGGCGGACTAATGAATATGGCCAACAGTGTCGCCGGTATCCTGGTGCCGATTCTGGTAGGGATTATCCTGCAGACCACAGGCAGTTACGAAAGTGTTTTAGTCTATTTTGCGATATGTGCAGGATGCTATACACTGGGAACGTTATGTATTAATTTTAATAAACTTCCGGTAACCGGAAAACAATTATCGTTCCAGAAATAATCTTCGGTTGCCGGCGGACACTCTCTTTAATACAGGATAAAAATATGTCTTCTTCCCTGGTGTTAGCCGACAAAGTTCCACCGGCACTGGCAGAAAAACTGGCAAACGATTATCAGCTCTGTTTCTACACTCAGTCATCGCCTGAAGAGATTCAGGCGATAAGTGAACAGACTGAGATCATCGTGGCCAGCGGAGAGTCGACGGTCAATGCAGAGATGATCGGCCGTTTTCCGAATTTAAAACTGATCGCGGTTTTTGGCGTCGGTTACGATGGAATTGATGTTGCCACCGCCATCAGCAAAAATATCCAGGTCACTAATACCCCGGACATTTTAACCGATGATGTCGCCGATCTTGGATTTGCACTGCTCCTCAATGCATCCCGACGTATCAACGCCGCCCAGCGCTTTATTGAACAAGGTCATTGGGCCTCAGGCTCTTTTCCTTTGGCCAGTAAAGTTACCGGTAAACGTTTGGGCATTGTGGGTTACGGCAGGATTGGTCAGGCGATTGCTAAACGGGCGCGCGGTTTTTCAATGTCTGTTGCTTGCTTCAGCCGACATCCGGTCAGTGAACAGGACGTTAAGTGGTATGGCGATTTGACTGAACTGGCCCATCAAAGTGATATTCTGGTGGTCTGTGTCAGCGCCAACCCTGAGACCCGGGGCCTGATTAACAAACAGGTGCTAACGGCGCTGGGCCCACAGGGAATTCTGATTAATATTTCACGTGGCAGCGTGGTTGATGAGGTTGCTTTAGTCGACGCGATTACCCACGGAGACATTGGCGGCGCCGGGCTGGATGTATTTGCCGCAGAACCGTCAGTGCCGGAAGCACTGCTGAATCGTCCGGAAGTCGTGCTGACTCCCCATATTGCGAGCGGTACTCATGAAACCCGGGCCGATATGGCCAAACTGGTCACTGACAACATCACGGCATTTCTTAACGGGCAGCCATTATTGACTCCGGTAACACCGAAAGCCTGATACCAGTCAGATGGCACAAAAAACCTGATTTCTGCGGTGCAGAATATCAGGTTTTTTTGATTTTGAGTCTGCTTAGTCCCCGTTAAGGCGCTTATGTTCAGGTTACAGCCCCAGAGCAACCCGCCATGCCGCCTGTAAAAACTCGCGACACTGCCGTTCGTTATCCCACAGATCATCCTGAGCTGTAGTTCGCATTTCTACGGCGATCGAAACCGGTCCGTTATGCATCGGCAATGGCAGACTGAGCGCTGTCGCAATAATATTTCCTGCAACTTCCGTAGTAAGGAAGCCTGGCTCACCAAATTTCATATGCCAGTCACCGTACCCTTCCGCTGCCGGATCGAGGATGGCATTCGCCAGATGCAACTGTCCAATCAGCGGTGCCGACAGAGTGAGTGATTCAGCCAGATCTTCCTCATTCAATGCCACATGAGCACTGTCCCACGCCATATACAGATCCGGGCAGTCAGCTTTCAGATCATTCATCCAACTTACAGTTTCCGGGGTCGGACCAATCAGCTGGCATTTATGGGCAAAACGGTCCAGCGGTTCAATCTGCATAATCATGCCCGGATACTGACGCACCACTTCACCAATCTGTACCAGTACCTCACCAAATACTTTCTTTGCTTCCTCACGCTGCTCCGGCCCCGGATCACTACCGCTGACCAGTGACAATTTAGTCGTGCCGCATTCCGCCGCCAGATGTACCAGCTCACAGGCCCGCAGCATCGACTTTTTACGGAGTTCAGCATCCAGGCTGCACATATTTAAGTTATCTTTTAATAACTCAAAAGTTAGCCACTGTGTCACATTCAGGCGTCGCTCTTCGGCTACCGAGCGAATCTGACGAGCAATTTCCGGCTGATGAATAATCCCGGTTTCGAAGCCCCGGTAATAACCGATATCAGCAATCCGACGGACAATATCCGCAACTTTAGTTTCCTGAGTCATTTCAGGGAAGAATAGTTCCGCGATATGTGCGGAAGGATATAATTGGGTATTCATAGAATTCGACTGCCTCCTGAAAGGTAACGCGGGTTGATGTTCTGGGGGGCTCATTGGGGCTTATTCAGAGCCTGGTCTGCATTTGAACATTTTATCATTTACAGAACACATGAACACACAACCCTCAGGATCATCAGTAATTCTTTGACGGCAATCTCATTTTTAATCTCAGGGAAGCACAAAAAAGCGGATTATTGCTTACAAAATTCGTCACCCGCATTCAGAGGCTTCCAACCCGTTATTTCCGTTGGTTTAAAACACTCCTGAATCCCCCCCGGGGATGCAGGATATACCCCGACCGCTACCGTAAAACGCGAGTATTTCCGCTGGGTGAGAAACAGCGCGTGTGATGACCGGGGATCATCACTGTATCAAATTACCTTAAGACGGCTTGGAGTCTCTCTTCACCATCGCAGAGTATCTTACGTGTGGTGCATTTATGCCTTAGCTTGTCGACGATTTAGCCTGATATACATCCACACATAGACCAGTGTCTGAAAACAGGAGGTGATCAGCATCGAATGACTGGTACCTGCCTTTCCGTTCATAAGGTCGATAATATTAAATACTATTGCTGTCAGTGATAAAGCGGTTAACAGCAACAATATGACTTTGCAAATTTTGAATGTTTTAGGTTGAATCATCAGCGGTATCTTCCTGAAAATAAAATCCCGCCAGTAGCAGTGGTGTATCCGGGGCTACTGGCAGGATAATTACTGTAACATATTAATATTATTTAATTTAAAAATACTCTTCGATTATTTTTGCGGATTGCGGACAACCTCATTCGGATGGCTGAAAACCGGAAGTTCTTCGGAAAAACGGGCAGTACGGGCGTCACGCTCATAACCCTGAATCTCAGAAAGAACTCCATACAGTGCAGGCCGTCTGCCATGGATCCAGCGCCGTCCGGTGGACATAGGTAGCAGGCTCAAGTCCAGATCGGCGCAAACCAGGGTATCCTGATAGCTGCCGGTCTCATTCACAATCCGGCCATAAGGGTCGATGATCATCGCGTTACCGGTACGGATTTCACCATTATCCAGCCCTACACCGTTGCTGAACAGAATAAACATGCCATTATCATGCGCCCTGGAGGGCAGCCAGCGCATCAGCCAGCCACGTCCACTGTCACCACTAAGAGCCTGTTCCAGGGCTTGTGGATCATTATGTCGGTTTTCCCACAGAGTGACAGGCAGCGGTTTCATCCCATATGGACTACGGGAGTTTGTTCCGCCTGTCTGGTGCGGAGCAATCAGTATATCGGCCCCCAACAGTGCAGTTATCCGGGCATTTTCGGTCAGGTTATTATCCCAACAAATCAGCACTCCGGCCTTAACTCCCCACGGAGTTTCAAACACCGTAAAATGGTCACCCTGAGAAATTTCCGGATGTTCAAAAGCATGCAGTTTACGGTGTACCGGACGGGTTCCGTCTGGCATGCATACCGCATAAGCATTGTATAGCTGACCGTCCGGAGCCTGTTCAATAAAGCCGGCACCAATCATCATCTGATACTGCTCTGCCAGTCTGGCTATCCGGGCCAGTGACGGGCTGTCCGCCGCAGGTTCTGCCAGATGCTCCAGAGCCTGACGATCCAGGTCTGGTACGTGCCAGTAACCGGTAATACACATTTCCGGGAAAACCAGAATGTTAACCCCTTCCCTGTGTGCCTGATGACACATCTCTTCCATTACTGCCAGATTGTACTGTTTATCGCTGGCACGGTGGCAGAACTGGACACTGGCTGCGCGGATTTGCTGATTCATGACATACTCCTGTAGGCAAGTTATGAACGCAATTTCACCCGATCTCCCGCCAGCATGTATAATCACGTTTTTTCCAGCTTCGATAACCTGACGGAATGGATATTAAATTACTGCGAGCCTTTGTAACACTCGCCCGATTGAGCAATTACCGTGCGGCGGCAGAAAAATTGTGTATCACCCAGCCAGCTCTGACAAAGCAGATCCAGAGCCTGGAATTCCATTGTGGAATGACTCTGTTTCAGCGGGGCCGCCAGGGAGCAAGGCTGACGGTTTCCGGCCATCAGCTTATGGAACAGGCCGCAGGTGTGGTGGACCACTATGATAGTTTTGTCAGCCATATCGCAGAAATGCAGCATGGGAATGAAGGTGAACTCAATCTCGGATTCGGAGTGTCATCATTTCGTCTGGCCCCAAAAATGGTGGCCGGATTCCGGCTGCGTTTTCCTCAGGTCCAGGTATCGCTAAACGATATCTCTTCAGTCGTGCAATATCAGCGGTTAGCTGAAGGCGAGTTACAGGCGGGATTTGTGCGGTTACCAGCGCCTGAACCACTCTGCAGTCGGGTGCTGACGCAGGAAAATCTGGTACTGGCTGTCGCCAGTGAAGACGGAGAGTCAGTAATCCGGTCCACCGGTGAATGGCTTAGTCACAGTCGCTTGTTACAGCTGACTAAAACCCGCGGCGAAGGGTTGTTTGCTCAGATCACTACCTTCCTGAAAGCCAATCAGTTAGTGCCACATTCAGTCTCAGAAGCGGATGATATTCAGACTCTGCTGGCTCGTGTCTCTGCGGGAGAAGGCATTGCGCTATTGCCCGCCAGCGTAGCGAATATACTGCCTCAGGGGGTAAGTTTGCATCCTGTCGTCGGGGAAAACAGTCACTGGCAGACCGGTATCGCGTGGGATCCCCGGATAAAAGATCCGTTACGGGATAACTTCCTGAATACTGTGTTTAATATGCTGTCTTCCGCAGCAACGCCAGATCACTGACAGCCTCCCTGGTTAAGCGGGTCGTCTGGCAACAATTACCGATCAACAGGATCAACTGCTTAGCGGGATAATCTCATATTTCCCCGAAAGTAGCGGTTTGCAGAGGATCTTGTAGCCATCAACATCGTAACCATCACGGATTCCAGTCAGTTCGCGTGCCCGGGTCAGGTTGTCGGCTTCTCCCAGCCATACCCAGTGATCGATCACCTGATACTTTTCACCTTCACGCAAGGCAATCCGCCCCGGCCATGGCCAGCAGACGATTTTCAGTGAAGCGACTGCCTGCATTAACTGCGTTTGATGCTGCTCAGCAGAAATTACTCCGCAGCAGGCGCCCGAGCATTTACGCAAGGCGTGACGAAAACAGGCCCGCCCCGGGGGATTTTTTTCAATTCCCAGTAAGCCGTAGCAGAGTGAATTCTGATCGGCTATCTCCTTCAGGGCCCCCAGTGCGCTATAACGGTTTTTAAACAGGCCGTAGATATCTTCCGCGCCGTCCATTTCCTGTGGGGTGAGAGCAATAACACTCACTCCCTGATCTGTCAGTTTCAGAGTATGCAGCAAACGGGTCTTGCGTAATCTTTTATTAAAAAGAGGTTTGAGCTGTTTAATCAGTTGCGCTTCGAGCAGCAATGCGCCAATTTCACCGGCAGTCTGCTGATAACGAATGTAACGGGTCTGGCGTAACAGTTTTGCTTCATCAGTATTGCGAAAATGGGACAGTAGCCGCGCTCGCAGGTTGACACTTTTTCCGATATAAAGTGGCATGCTGTCACTTTCGCCATAAAAAAAATAGACCCCGGGGGTCGCCGGGACATTTGCGGCCTCTTCGCGAAGATTATGAGGATAAACAAAAGGAATCGCTTCAGGTTGCCAGTCAGTCCGCCTGTTTCTCATAAAATAAATAACCTCTGATACAGTGCTGCTATTTTAGTCAGTTATCCCGTAGATTGCATCAGGCGGAGTCCGAAGACACATCATAAGCTACAGCCACTGAAGGAAGAAAGCGGGATTTTTCGGGTAACAAACAGGGATCAGACTGAGGAGCAAAACGTTCCGGCAATATTACGCAGACCTGCACAGAAATTCCACTCTCTGTACAGGTCTGACGGTATATCAGCCTTCCAGTACCAGCCGGCTGTCTGCCAGCACCAGTGGCTGAATCTGGTGAGTGACCAGTAAGGTTGTTTTGCCTTTAACCAACTGTTGCAGAGAATGCAGTACCAGCCCGGTATTTGTGGCATCAAGCCCTTCAGTCGGTTCATCCAACAGGATAACCGGAGCATCAGACAGGAACGCACGGGCAATGGCAATCCTACGAGCCTGCCCGCCCGACAAACGAGCACCTAATTCACCGACCAGCGTATCCAGGCCGTGAGGGAAAGCCCTGATTTCATCGGCCAGAGAAGCCTTAGCCAGAGCCTGCCACAGGGTATCGTCATCGGAGTCAGGAGCTACCATCCTTAGATTATCGCGTACTGAAGCATTAAACAGATAGGTTTTCTGGCCAACCACTGAGATGGTCTGCCGCAATACCTGATCTGATAACTCCCTGACGGGATACCCGCCAATCGAAATCGTGCCCTGTTCACATTCCCAGAACCCCTGAATCAGGTTAAGGATGGTGGTTTTTCCGGCACCACTCGGGCCAAGCAGCGCCAGACAGTGTCCTTCCGGCACCTTAAAGCTCATAGAGTCGAGTACAGCGGGTTTATCAGCGGCATAACGCATAGTGACTGCCGAGAAGGTCAGATCAAAGCGTTCCGGTTTATCACTGGAGGCCGGCAAACGAATGGCAGGAGTGAGTTCTGCCATGGCAAAGATACGGCGCGCGGCCTCGCGGGTCACGCCGAGGGCTGCAAAGGCAGCCGGTAATGCAGCAACGGCCTCGGTACTGGCAAGCACCGCAAAGATCAGCATGACAAAATCGTTACCTGCCAGCGCACCGTTATGAGCGGCACTGATTAACAGGATCAGCGTACAAAACATGCCAATCTGGCCTGCCAGTGCGGAAAGTGCATTACCCGCGGCAGCAATCCACGCCTGACGACGCTGCGCGGCAATCAGTTGCTGAGACAGTCGGCTCAGGTGTTCAGTCTGGCGATTAACTGCCCCGGCTATCTGTAACTCACCAAGACCGCGGATTAAGTCTGTGGAGGCAACCTGCAAAGATGCTCTCAATCCGGTCACTGCGTTGCCCGAAGCCCGGGTCAGCGAAGCGACAATGACCGGAATCACCACACCAGCAACCAGCAGCATCAGTGCATCAATCCCTGCGACTGCCGGAGAAAACCAGAACAGTACGCATAAAATGGCGACTGAAGAGATCAGCGCGGCAATCGCCGGAGCCAGAATGCGCAGATAGAAATTATCCAGGCTGTCGATATCTGCTCTCAGTCGGGTCAGCAGATCACCGTCACGAAACTCCTGCAGTCTGGCAGGCGCCAGCGGTTCCAGGTGTTTATAAAACCAGACACGCAGTACTGCCAGTAAACGCAGAGTTGCATCATGGGTAACCACCCGTTCCAGATAGCGGGCTAAGGTTCTCAGTACTGCCAGGCCGCGGATAGCGGCAGCAGGGGTAAAAAACTCCAGAGTCATTTTACCCACACCGGCCAGCGCCATCGAAGCGATAAACCAGCCGGAAAGCGCCAGCAGCGATACGTTCGACAGAATAACAACCACTGACAGGAGTATGCCAATAGCCATCCGTGCCCGCCACGGACGGGCCAGTGCTAACAGATGACGTAATTCGTTCATTCTGTTGCTCCTTTCTGCAAACGTTCAAGTTCAGCCAACACTCCGCCGCTTTGCAGCAACTCAGCCGGAGTTCCGGATTCAATCACCCTACCCTGAGCCAGCACCACCACCCTATCGGCCATCACAGCCACAGAGGTATCGTGTGTAATCACCAGCCGCGCAGAGTCCGGGAATGCTTTCACCAGGGCCGACATCATCTGATGTGCAGTATGGCTGTCAAGAGAGGACGTCGGTTCATCGAGGATCATTACCGGGGGTGCAGTGAGCAGGGCTCTTGCCATAGCCACACGTTGCACCTGGCCGCCGGACAATCCCTGGCCACCATCTCCAAGTTGAGTGGCATAACCCTCAGCGAATCCGTTGATGAATCCGTCAGCCTGTGCAAGCTGTGCCGCTTTCTTTAGCTCAGTGTCACTGGCCTGTGGATGGGCGAGGCAGATATTATCGGCAATCGAGCCCGCAAACAGTGTCGGCCGTTGCGGTAACCAGCCAATCTGTTTCTGCCACTCCGGCAGATCCAGTTGAGAAAGATCCACACCGTCGATCAAAATCTTTCCGCGGTTCGGACTGATAAACCGCAGTAATAGTCTGGCCAGCGTGGTTTTACCTGCCCCACTCGACCCGACGACTGCCAGTGTTTCGCCACGACGTAATGTGAATGAAATATCTTCGATACCACCGCCTTCCGGATGCTGATAACCCAGATTTTCCACCCGAATTTCCTGTGGTTCAACAACGGACAATGCCTGAGCCGCAGTCTGTTCCGGCAGTTCGGTGTTAAGAATATGCAACAGGCCTTCTGTGGCACCGATGGCATCCATACGTGCATGATAATGGGCCCCCAGATCGCGCAGAGGTCTGAAAAATTCGGGGGCAAGTAACAGAGCAAATAAACCTGGTAAAAAGGCCAGATCGCCGTAATAGAGCCGGAAACCGACATAAACGGCCACCATGGCTGTGCTGATCGTGGCTAGAAATTCCAGTACCAGCGAGGACAAGAATGCAACACGCAATACCTTCATCGTGGTCTGACGATAATTTTCTGAGATTGCCGCAATAATTTCAGCCTGCCGACGGGCAGCATTTGTCTGACGCAACGTGGTCAGTCCGGCAATCACATCAAAAAAGTGGGCGCTCATCAGGCTAAGCTTACGCCACTGTTTGAGACTGATTTTTTCTGCACCTTTGCCGACAATAATCATGAAGATCGGTATCAGTGGCGCGGTGATCAACATAATCAGCCCGGACACCCAGTCCGACGGAAACAATGCGACCAGGATCGCCAGCGGAACGACACCGATAATAATTTTCTGTGGCAGGAAAGCAGAGAAGTAAGTTTCGATAGCATCAACACCTTCACCTAGCGTACTGGCGATACTGCCGGTGCGTTGTTGCTGGCTCCAGGAAGGTCCAAGAGCTGAAATACGTTCAAGTAAGGTGGAGCGGAGAGTCTGACGGATACGTGCGGCGCTTTCAAACGCAAAACCCTGGCGTAACAGTTCCAGACCAGCACGCAGTAACATCACCAGCGGCAGTAACCAGAGTGCCGGGAATAACCCCGACAGCTCTTTGCCACCAATAACCACACTGTCAATCAGCCATGCCAGTAACCAGCACTGGGCAATCATCATTACCGCATTCAGGGTAGCCATAACGACTGACAGGGAAAAGAGCGCACCAGCCTGGCGACGCTGGCTTGAAAGCCAGCGTTCTGCCAGGCGAGCGGCCGCTCCACTGAGGGGTGGGCGAGACGACATATAAGATTAGTGTCCGTGACCGACCAGTTTAGAGATACGACCGCGGAATACCCAGATCTGGTACCAGTTATACATCAGCATGACCGGAACAAATCCACCCATGGTCAGAGTGAATGTAATCAGGGAAACCTGCGGGGTCGCACCGGCCCAAATGGTCCAGGTGTTAGGTACAATCCATGGGAACATGGTGAGAAGCATACCGAAACCAAGGATCAGCGCAGCGGCGTTAAACCACAGTATAGCAGCAAAATCTTTGTCTTTCAGCGTATCACGGCGTACCTGTTCAATACAGAACAGCGCTATCAGGCCAAACAGTCCCCAAATCCAGAAGTGCGGACCAAACCACTTAGCACGGGCCCAGTCAAAGTCGAAGGCGCTCCAGACCCAGGTGACCACAACCGCAATAATCGCTAACCAGAAGGTTACCGCCGTCCAGCGGGCAGCAATCTGACGCAAAGGTTCACTCTTTTCAAAACGCGCGCGGACAAACAGCACACCAGCAAGAACCATGGCAATACAGGAAGCAACACCGGTCCAAATTGAGAAAGGCGTAATAAAGTTAAACGCCCCACCCGCATAGTGCGGAACACCCTGTGCCGGATTATCCAGAGCAAAGCCCTGCAGTACAGCACCCACGCTCATGCCACCGAAGAAGGTCACCGTCAGGCTGGAGACCCCAAACACGCCGTCTGAGAATTTCTGCCAGAAGGGTGATGCCAGATGACGGAACTCCAGGGCTACGGCACGGGACATAATGCCCCACAATACCAGTGCCATAGGCACCATCAGGTAACTAAACGCAGAACCGTAAACAAACGGGAAGGTACCAAACATAATACCACCCGCAACAATCAGCCAGGTTTCGTTAGCATCCCAGGTACCAGCCATTGCCGCCATGATAGCACCACGTTCGTGATGATCTCTGACGAACAGCGAGAAAATCCCTGCTCCAAGGTCTGCACCATCTAACGCAATGTATAACAGTACGCTGATACCAAAAGCCAGCCACCAGGCAATAATCAAAAAATGCTGGGTATGATTTAGCATATCCATGTGTGTTCTCTCCGTATCAGACCGGTCTTATGTATTCAGGATGGTCAGCGTGCTCTTCGCCTTCCGGAAGATCCAGTTGACCAAGATGCTCATGACCTTCACCAGGGATTTTGCTGGATAAATCAGGCCCCATGCGAACGACTTTCGCGAGGAACCAGATTGTCCCGGTGACAACCGCTGATTCGAAAATTGCAAAACCAACAAACCAGAAAATGGCCAGGCCTGTCGTCATTGCACTCATACCATCTTCAGTACGCATCAATCCGTAAACGATCCATGGTTGACGACCAATCTCACGAGTCCACCAGCCGGCAATCACTGCAATATACGGCAGTACAACCATAGCCACGGCAATCATCAGGAACCACTTGTTAGACGATGCAGTTTCCGGAGTCATACGACGACGAGCGATTAACCAGACACCCCACAGGCTCACCAGCAGAAGTGCACCACCTGCTCCGGCCATCGCACGGAAGGCATAGAATGGCAGAACCACAGGTGGCTGTTCGTCTTTAGGGAAGCTGTTAAGACCACGAACCGGACCGTTCCAGGTTTTGGTTTCAATCAGGCTCAGACCATGTGGAATAGAAATGGACCACGCCAGACCCGTGCCTTCTTTGTTCGGCCAGCCGATAATGTTCCAGGCATTGTTAACATTGCCCTGAGCATCATAAGCATCATACTGACCTTCCATTGCTGCCAACGCCGCAGGCTTGTTCTCCAGGGTGTTCTCACCCAAAACATCACCCATGTAGACCTGGGCTGCAGCAACTACGGCCAGCGCAACCAGTGAATATTTCAAAGGACGAAGGAAAATATCTACATTGCGACGTTTGAGGACGAACCATGCACAGACAGCCACCACAAAAGTTAATGACAGCTCAAAGCTCGCCAGTAACATGTGCGGGAAGGCAGAGCGAACGTTAGCATTGAACAGTGCAGCAACCCAGTCAGTCACGACAAAAATGCCGTTTTTCAACTGAACACCGGTCGGAGTCTGCATCCAGGAGTTGGCTACCAGAATCCACATGGCCGAAAGAGTTGAGGAGAGAGCAACGTTAAAGGTCGCAAACAGGTGCATTTTGCGACTGATTTTACCCCAACCAAAAATCATCAAGCCGATGAATCCGGCTTCATACATGAAGGCGGTAATGGTTTCGTATCCTAACACCTGACCAAAAAAAGGTCCGGCAGCCTGCGAGAAACGACCGTAAAGGATACCAAACGCCATTTCCATGGTGACCCCGGTAGCCACACCGGCACCAAAGTTCACGATAAATAACTTTTCAAAGAAACGACAAATGCGATACCACTTCTCATCATTGTTCCTGACCCACATTGCTTCCGCGATGAAAAGCAGCAAGGCCAGACCGATGGTCAGTGGTGGATAGATGATATGAATTGATGAGATTAGCGCGAAGTCAATCCGCGTAATCAGCGATGTGAGATCATTGCTTAACATTGCTATCTTCTTTTGTATTAAGTGACCGTATTAGCCCACGACACCCAGGTGCCTTGTCTCTTACCAGGCAGGTAGATTGATAAGAGATGAGACAGGAAGAGTAGAATCAGGTGTCGCACCATCCTTTCCTCTAAACGTCATACTGTTTCTATAGCACATATCTCTGCTTTCCACCGGAAAGAAGAACAAAAAATCGCCACCACGTCCATCTCCTCGCAGAGATGAACCTGTAACATCACTCACTACGGAGCTTTTGTCGGCAAAGCTTATTTGATAAGCGCTATGCAGTATTGACGACAAGCAAATTACTGCAGAATCTGAATTTGTTTATATAGAGATATACCCAGATTTTCGAGACGCAAATATTGTCATAAAAGAGCACAATACTGGTTCTGTGTAGTCCGAATGAGTCCCAGTATATTCCTCCGCACCCGGATCTTGTCAAGAAAAATGTAGGTAAACCGCTTTTTTGTTGCACGGTGTATTATATTCATTCACACCGCACAAAATATTCCCCACTCAATAATGCATTTGTAACCAAACGAAAATTAATTTTTAATCTACTGCTATTTAAACATCGCCTCACGGTCACAAACCGATGAATTAATTTTTATTTAAACCATTTAAATCAGACAGTTACAAAACCACTCTCAGTGCACTAGCACATATCGTTAACTATTTATATATTCAGTTAAGAATACAATTCTGGATCAGATAATATTTTCAATAACCTACAGGTAATATAAAAACAGATTATGATCAAAATAAAACTTCAATTAAGTTATCAGCAAATAAACATAAAATACATCTGGATCGATATTTTATAACTTAAATAACCTTTCATTAACATGATAAAGATGAGAATAAGAACAATTACCATTTGTAGGTATAATATAATTTTATTAAATTCAGCAAATTTTCATTTCCCTGGCTTCAGTATTTCCGGTGACCTCTGAAGCTTTTCCAGCTGCCCGGGACCCGGCGTTTTGGATGTCAGCATCGATACACCCGCCAGGACTGCAAAATGCCCTAAACCTGGTCGCTTGTTTAATCTCCTTTGCTGCTGTAGCACAACGGAAGCAGGCAACCACCGATTGCAGAATGTCAGGCCAGGAGATGGTGAACGGAATTCATGAACGCTCTCATTCTCCCCTCCCCTTCTGTCGTTGTGTCAGAACTCAGGCACACCAATCCCCGACGTTCATCAAAGTGGCTGAGCACAGAAAGAAGCTTTATTACCCCTGAGCTTTGAAGAAGCGTAAAGTGCGGGTAGGTAGGAAATTTCCGCCCATCGGTGGAAGCAGATTAATTAATACAAAAATCATATTTAACAACATACAACAACTGTGTTTAATTACTGTTCAATAACTTAAAAATGATGATAGCCCACTAATTTTTGACAGCCAGTGATGCAAACACTGGCCTTTTTTTTATCTTGAGGTGAAAAATCATTATTTTTCAATTTATTAACCAAAATCAAATTCCCATACTCACCAGAACACGCCATCTCCAATCTCCTCGACAGGTGGATTTCCGGCAGCCGGCCCGGTGGCTGTATATGGATATAAAGAATTAAAATCATGACGGATATATCATTTAAATATTAACAGGCAATATACCGTTTGACAGGCGTCGGATTTTATTACTGACCGGGTTACACTCTATCGGCTAAATAATTCATAGTCCGGAAGATTCATTAATAACGGTGAGTAACAATGTATATTTCGGCAGGTAATTTTCAGGGAGAGGTACAATGATAGTGTTTAAGAATAAAAAAACCCGTCACTTTATTAGTGGCGTGGTGGTAGTCGCTTTAATCGTTGGTGTCATTATGACCCGGGCGATTATCGGTGGTGTTATCGATGAATATCATATTCCCTTCAGTCAGTGGCCTGCCGACCTGTATCTGACGCAATGTTTTATGATTGTCATCTACACTGCGGTGTTCACTGGTCTGCTTTCCATTCCGCTATGGTACTTTTTCCTGGGCGAAAGTGATGATAAAAACTAAGACTTATCAGTAACAGACACGGCCCTATGGCCGTGTCTGACGATAGACAGACGGGCTCTGACCAAAGTGAGCACGAAACCGGTTACTGAAATGGCTCAGAGAGGAAAAACCGCATTCCTCCGCAATAGCCGTCAGTGACAACGAAGTATTCAGAAGTAACTGTTCTGCCGTGTTCATCCGTTTGATCATCACATATTGATGTGGCGACTGACCGGTACTCTGACGAAACATCCGCGCAAAATGATAATCACTTAATGCCGCTTCTGCGGCCAGTTCTGCGAGGGTTAAAGGTGAACTTAACTGTGAGGTAATAAATTCATCCACCCTTTTCAGTACCCTTGGTGCCAGCCCACCCCGTACTTTTGGCAATTGCCAGTTAACGGTACTGTATTGTTGCACTAAACTCGTCATTAATAATGTGGTGGCGGTACTCAGCATCAGATGATTCGCGGGTTGTTGCCAGTCACAACTGAGCAAAAAGTGGTGATACAGCTGAGTAATTCGGGGATCTTCAGCGAAAACCTGTTCATCCAGCGAAATCATATGCGGGCTGCGATCCCAAATTTTACCCGCCAGTTTCATTAAATGTTGTTCGGTGCAATAAAGATGAACAAACGAAAGTCTTGCGCGGACATCCCAGCATGACTCACTGTGAGCGGGCATCAGGCAGAAACGATCGGGTCCACCGCCATTACGCCAGCCATACGGAGTTTTATGCCAGGTATCGTAGCCATCGGCAATATACAAACTGAGAGTATGGTGATCACTCAGATTTGTCACCATGTCCTGACAGTTGAACCACGACGCTAACTGTATGCCACTGTCGAGCGTAACTGCTTCACGTAATTTTGTCTTGTGCCTTCGTAAAATATCAAAAGTCTGATAAGACATCGTTTCTCCGGTCCTCCTCTGCCACTTTCTCAGTGTAATCGGCTGTCTTACCCGCTGCCAGTGTTGACTCTGTTAAGACAAAGAAAACCGCAGGATTATGCAAACTGGCCGCAAACCTGTATCAACGGTTCCCTCAGTACCTCGCCATAATGGCAGTTTAGCGTAGGGAGGGGAAAGACCAGATGAACATCGTACTGTATTTTACCGTAGTACTGATTTGGGGAACGACATGGATAGCTATTTTTGTCCAGCAACATTCTGCCGGTGTGCCGGTGATGACCTCAGTCTTCTGGCGTTTTATGCTGGCGGCAATCCTACTGCTGGCTCTGTTAAAACTGACCCACCGCCTGAAAAAATTGTCCCGTCAGACCCATTTTTTCTGTCTGCTGCAGGGATGTTGTATCTTTGGCGGAAATTTTATCTGCTTTTATACGGCAGCTCAGTGGATTAACAGTGGTCTCGAATCTGTGATTTTTTCAATGGCGGTGATTTATAACGCCATCAACAGTTGGATCTTCTTTCGTCAGAAACCACCGGTACAATTTATTCCAGCGTTGATCTTCGGCCTGGGGGGGATGATTGTGATGTTCTGGCCGCAGTTGAGGGCCAACCATTATTCGGTTCAACTGCTGGCAGGTATTGGTTTATCCGCCCTGGGGACCCTGGGTTTCTCGCTGGGAAATATGCTGAGCGTGCGCCACCAGCGCCAGAAACAAGATGTCATGACTACCACCGGTTATGCCATGCTGTACGGAGCCCTGGTCATGGCCTTGATCAGCCTGTTAACCGGTCAGTCTCTGGCGCCGTCGCTGAACACTCACTGGCTGGCGGCCGTTGGTTATCTGGCAGTGATAGGATCGGTGTGTGGTTTTGGCGCCTATTTTACCCTGCTGGGCAGAATCGGTGCGGCAAAGGCCGCATGGAGTACCTTATTATTTCCGTTAGTCGCACTGGCATTATCTGCGGAGTTTGAAGGCTTTATATGGCAACCGCATGCCGTGCTCGGGTTGATAAGCATTTCACTGGCGAACCTGATGATGTTCGCCCGCTTACCAGCAGGCCGGCGCGCACGAGCAGCCTAAACACAAACGGGTATGAATGGCACTGACACCCTGTAAACGTCATTCATACCTTCTTTCATGCATTTCATGCCGCGTAAACGGCAGCTCATACCATAATCCCACACAAACTCCCGGTAATTAATTATCCTGTCCGTAGAAAATGAATCTCTCGCGGAGCGCGAATATGAACACCACCCAACAACCGCCATCAGCCACTCGCTGGCTGACACTGTGCGGGACTGTGATTACCCAGTTTGCATTAGGATCTGTTTATACCTGGAGTTTGTTTAATCAGCCCTTGTCTCAGAAACTCTCAGCTCCGGTCAGCAAAATCGCCCTGTCTTTCGGAATTCTCAGCCTTACCCTCGCTCTGGCATCGTCTATGGCAGGAAAGCTACAGGAACGATTCGGGGTACGTAACGTGACCCTCAGTGCCGGTATTCTACTGACTATCGGCTTGTTTCTGACCGCAGAATCTTCGTCCATCGGCATGCTATATCTGAGTGCCGGTGTGTTGGTCGGTCTGGCTGATGGTACTGGCTACCTGCTGATATTATCCAACTGCGTAAAGTGGTTTCCTGAGCGTAAAGGAGTCATTTCTGCCTGCTCTATCGGCGCTTACGGTTTGGGTAGCCTGGGCTTTAAATTTATTTTTAGTTATCTGTTGGCTCATCAGAGCCTGGAGCATACCTTTATGCTGTGGGGAGTGATCACTCTGGTAATTGTGACGCTCGGCGCTTTGCTGATGAAAGATGCCCCGCGTACAGAGGTTCAGCAAGGTAGTGACTCTGCCGGTGACTTTACCCTCGCAGAGTCTATGCGTCAGCCACAATACTGGATGCTGGCGTTGATGTTCCTGACAGCCTGTATGAGCGGCTTATATGTCATCGGGATCGCCAAAGACATCGGCCAGAATCTGGTGCATTTACCCGCGTTGGCCGCAGCCAACGCAGTGACGGTGATAGCCATGGCCAATCTGGCGGGTCGTCTGGTGCTGGGGGTATTATCCGACAAGCTGCCACGTATCCGCGTGATTTCACTGGCGCAGGTAGTCTCACTGGCAGGGATGAGTCTGCTGCTGTTTACCCGACTACAACAGGATTCATTTTTCTTCGCTGTTGCCTGTATCGCTTTCAGCTTTGGTGGTTCGATTACCGTATTCCCGTCACTGGTCAGCGATTTCTTTGGTCTGAATAATCTGACAAAAAACTACGGTGTTATTTATCTCGGTTTTGGCGTAGGCAGTATTCTTGGTTCGCTGGTCGCGTCAATTTTCGGCGGATTTATGGTGACATTTGTAGTGATCATGGTACTACTGGCAGTTTCATTGATCCTGTCGCTGACCGTTCGACAGCCGGGCCAAAATTCAGAACAACCTGCCACTCTGGTACAAAACTGACAACCTGCCCGTTATTTCGTGATGCCCCGCCTGCCGGGGCATAATTTTGTCATTATCTGACACTATTTCCCGAAAAATCACTTCATTCTTAACGCAGTCCTGACTCTCCGGGGGTAAATCACCAGCACTATCGCCAAAACCATGACCGGCAGAAGATGCACAAAAAACCATACCATCAGTCCGGCAAAGATATAGATGCCACCGGGGGCATCAGGATCGTATTGCATCCCCATTCGTGCCCCCACCATCGCCCAGATAAATAACGTAGGAATCGTCCAGAGAATATTGAACCACCTGCGATAGCGGTTTACCGGATTCAACAGTCGTTCACCGATCAATGTGCAAAACTCCTGTGTGGGGAAATCATAGTATAGCCCCTTCTTCCCGGTGACGAGTATTCCTGACTTCGCTGCTATTAATTATCTACCGAATAATTGCACTGGAACCAACGAGTTTTTTCTCCTGACCAGGCACTGTTTTCTTCCGGAAGTGGTTCAACTTTATCAAAACCATGCTGGTGACAATAATCTGCCACTGTGGTGTTGAGCGCGGTCAGATTGACCTGTGAAGGTTTGTAACGAAACTGCAGACTATGGGAAGCTTTATCACTGTCTACCTGGGTGTACCCCCCGGGATACTGATGTGCGCAGCCACTCAGCAGAGTGCTAAGCACACCCGCCATACACAGAACTCTAAGATTTTTCGCCATGTTCAGCATTGTTAACCGAAAAGTAAAAGTTACATTCATAGTAATGTATCCCTCCTCCGGCGGTTGCACATCGGATTAGACCGTAAGCGGTCATCAGGACGGAGAAATCAGAGATTTCTGTCGTCCCCTCTCCGGCAGACACTGTTCAGGGACTAATCCGCACTGACTACCATCATCCGTAACAGGTTGGCCGACTGAGGCGCCGGCAGTTTCAGGATGGTCTGGTACAAATCAATCGTCATCGCGCACAGTGACTGATGATCAGAAGATGTGTCACCCGGCTCATTGAGCTGTTTCAGCTTGTCGCCCCAGCGTGAGTAGAGGATACCGACCACCTGTTTCAACGTATTACTGGCCAGGGTTTTATTGATTGGTTTATCAGGGCCTTCACTGGTCAGGAACAGCTGTTCCATCGCCGCGGAATCACGATCATTCAGCGACTGCGGCAGTACCTGCATCAGATTGACGCCACCTTCAACCTGCGGATACAGAAAGCGAAAGCAGTATTCCGGTGAGATTTTCTCCAGTGCAATCATTTCGTCCACGTTAACCGTGACATAGTTAATAACCGCCTGATCACTGGCACGACCAATTCGCTGATTCACCACATCAGCCAGCATGCCGCGTAACTGCCCGATGGCCAGGGGAACACTCATTCCCTGGTTAATTGAACGCAGAAAAGATTGCTGCAATACCGCCCAAAGTTTCGGTTCCTGCTGTTTCAGAATCCGGTAACCAGGTATTGCTGACAATTCAGCCAGTGAGTGCTGAGCCAAAAGTTCTGCATCATGCTGTGGTTTATAGGCGTAAAACCACCACAGATTACCTGCGGCTACAGGAACAATTGTCAGTAAAATGGCAGCCACCAGTGAAAGACGATTCTTTCTGACAATAACAGTCAGTAGTAACCCTAAAACAATCAGGCTGATGACAGAAGGGAGTAGTGTTTCGGTCATACCGCAGACGAAGTCTCTTGGGTAACATCAACCAGAACAGGGCAATGGGCTCGTTCAATGACAGCAGCACTCACTGAACCTTTCAAAATTCGGTTGAAGGAAGAAAGATGGCGACGTCCCATAATTATCATTGAGGCTTGTATACGATCAGCCTGTTCGACTATGGTGACAGCCGGTTCGCCACTGCAGATCAATCCGCGGGCAGGAATTCCGGCCTGAGCAAACGGATTAAGCGCATAGCGCAGCATCTGTTCTGCCGAATTCTGGCTGTCTCTGGCATTCAGCAACAGTGACCCGCTCTCTGCCGTATCAATTTCTATCGGCTGGCTGCCGGAAATATCATCAGACATCACACAACACACAATAACCACTGATGCCTGATGGGCTTTAGCCTGATCCAGGGTGGTTCTGATAATTTTTTCCGCCATTGAGGCCTGGCGATCAATTGCCATTAATAATGTTTTCATTATCCAGCTCCATTCCGGAGAGTAGTAGATACCTGTATCAGACCTGTAAAGACTGCCCGGAACAACAGGCGCCTGACACCGCCCATGAGATGCTCCCCGTTAATGTATCCTGATTTGCTTTAATTGTCAGAGTATTACCTGACTGATTTTCTCGCTTCTGCCAAACAAATGCCATGACAAAGAAAAAAACAATTAATTTTAAAGCCAGGATTGCACGGGGAAAAACAGATTTTAATTAATTTTCAAAACCACAACGATTGATGTAACGAAGTTACCAGCTGTAACGACCAGACAAGTGTCCTGTGGCTGTCAGGGAAGATTCATTTGGCGCAAAAACCGGGGAAGCTCAGGGAATTTCTCCCCTGAGCAAAACTATCAGGACGCTGAACTCTCCGGAGAGACGGATTCACTACTATTTTGGGGTGCCAACCCTGCGGCACGGAACATGTTTTTGATGCCACGCACCGCCTGGCGGATACGATCACTGTTCTCAATCAGAGCGAACCGGACATGAGTATCACCATAATCACCAAAGCCGATTCCGGGGGAAACGCACACTTTTGCTTCTTCAAGCAGCAGTTTAGCAAACTCCAGCGATCCGAGATGGGCATAATGCTCCGGAATTTTCGCCCAAACATACATCGATGCTTTAGGGTTTTCCACCCTCCAGCCAGCATCATGCAACCCTTTCACCAGAACATCGCGACGACGCTTATATTGTTCGGCTATATCACGGACACATTGCTGATCCCCTTCAAGTGCCGCTATCGCCGCGACCTGTAACGGGGTAAAGGTACCATAGTCATGATAGCTTTTAATCCTTGCCAGCGCCGAAACCAGCTCCTTATTACCCACCATAAATCCAATACGCCAACCAGCCATATTGTAACTTTTCGACAGCGTAAAGAACTCGACAGCAACATCACGGGCACCGGGAACCTGCATAATGGAAGGTGCTTTCCAGCCATCGTAAACGATATCTGCATAGGCCAGATCATGTATCACCAGCACATTATATTGTTTAGCCAGAGCGACAACCCGCTCAAAGAAGTCCAGCTCAACACACTGTGCTGTCGGATTTGACGGGAATCCCAGAACCATCATTTTCGGTTTTGGATAACTTTCACGGATAGCCCGCTCAAGTTCTGCAAAGAAATCAACGCCGGATACCAGCGGTACCGAACGCACCTGTGCGCCGGCAATAACCGCGCCATAGATATGAATCGGGTAACTTGGGTTAGGTACCAGTACGGTATCACCGTGATCCAGTGTTGCCAGCATCAGGTGTGCCAGCCCCTCTTTCGAACCAATAGTCACAATGGCTTCAGACTCAGGATCGATATCTACCTGATAACGATCTGCATACCAGCGGGAAATTGCTCTGCGTAACCGGGGAATACCTTTGGAGGTGGAATAACCGTGGGTATCTTCACGCTGTGCGACCTGACAGAGTTTTTCGACAATATGTGGTGGTGTAGGGCCATCCGGATTCCCCATACTGAAATCAATAATATCTTCGCCCCGACGACGGGCGGCCATTTTTAATTCTGCGGTGATATTGAAAACATAAGGAGGCAGGCGATCTATACGAGTAAAACGACGGGCTGGCTGATTATCTGACATAAAAACTCCGTTAAACGTTAGCGCCCGGACCGTCCGAGCGACGCACTCCGAATGGAGTAAAATCAACATACCTGCCGGGTTCAGTATTTGTCCAGTAAATGCTCCTCAGGCGACACAGATATTTTTTAACCGATAACCCGGAATTGATCCTGATTTTGTTTTACGCAGATTATCCCGGTGAAGCGCTGGTGCATGACAGGGAATTTTTCTATCATAACTGCCTGTTTTGTTGTTTATTCACCTAAGGCCCGCCACGATGTTTCTTCATCTGGATAAGTTACTGGCGGTTTTTGACCGTGCAGCATTAATGTTGATCTGCTTGTTTTTTCTGACCCGCGCAGCCCCCTTCCGCCAGCTGTTACAAAAAGATGATTATACCGTGCCAGAAAAAATGGCCGTAACAGCCATCTTTTCCCTGTTTGCGCTGTTTAGTACCTGGACTGGGATCAATGTAGATGGGTCGTTGCTCAACGTGCGAATCATTGCGGTCATGTCCGGGGGAATATTGTTTGGTCCCTGGGTAGGCATTACCACCGGGGTCATTGCCGGATTACACCGGTTTTTAATCGATGTTCACGGTGTGACCGCGCTGCCCTGCCTGATAACCAGTGTGCTGGCAGGCGTGGTCTCAGGGCTCATTTACCGGCATATCGAAAAATCACGGCGCTGGAGCGTCGGAATCCTCTGTGGCATGTTATGTGAAAGCCTGACAATGATACTGATTGTACTGCTGGCACGTCCCACCCTTCTCGGCATAGAGATTGTCAGTGAAATTGCGCTACCGATGATTCTGGGTGCGACCAGCATCGGGCTGATAGTATTGCTGGTACAAAGCGTTGAGGGGGAGCGCGAAGCACAGGCGGCACGTCAGGCGAAACTGGCCCTGGATATTGCCAATAAAACTCTGCCAT
>Ga0157363_1000078_pt1 | contig 74238 bp, 62 predicted proteins | sample AttsexASBM1_FD_111477 | JGI IMG/M metagenome (GOLD analysis project Ga0157363, IMG submission 111477) | Fungus gardens microbial communities from leaf cutter ant in Ribeirão Preto, State of São Paulo, Brazil - Atta sexdens ASBM1 | ecosystem: Host-associated > Fungi > Mycelium > Unclassified ... | reverse complement strand
CCAATACCATGCCCCAGTGGCTACGCGAGAGATGGCGTAGCCCGGTGAAGAAGCTGTGACGATGGGTAGCGCGCTCGTGCAGCTCCATCAGCGTCAGGAAGATCACCCATAGCGACATCAGCAACCCAACTACCGTCATCGCCTCGATGCGATCCTGCAGCAGCCAGGGCAGCAGGATGGCGCTGGCCAGCGTCACCACCAGCGCCAGCGCCAGACGCTTCCACAGCTTCTGCGGTTCGTCGCGACGCCAGCGCACCAGCGGCCCGATGCCGAGTATCAGCGCGAACGGCGCCATCAGCCAGCTGAACATAGTGTTAAAGAAAGGCTCGCCCACGGAGATGCTGCCGAGGCCGAGCTGCTTGTGCACCAGCGGCAGCAGCGTGCCGAGCAGCACCACCAGCATCGCGGCGATCAGCAGCACGTTGTTGCCGAGCAGGAATGATTCACGCGACCAGGTTTCGTTCTGCACGCGGCTGCGCACCTGCCCGCCCTTAATGGCGTAGAGCAGCAGCGAGCTGCCGATCACAATCACGAGGAAGGCGAGGATAAACATGCCGCGCGCCGGATCCGAGGCGAAAGAGTGCACCGACACCAGCACGCCGGAACGCACCAGAAAGGTGCCGAGCAGGCTGAGGGAAAAGGCGGTGATCGCCAGCAGCACCGTCCAGGCTTTAAAGGTGCCGCGCTTTTCCGTCACCGCCAGCGAGTGCATCAGCGCGGTGCCCGCCAGCCACGGCATAAAGGAGGCGTTCTCGACCGGATCCCAGAACCACCAGCCGCCCCAGCCGAGTTCGTAATAGGCCCATGCCGAGCCGAGCACGATGCCGATGGTCAGAAACACCCAGGCCGCCGTGGTCCAGGGCCGCGACCAGCGCGCCCAGGCGGTATCGAGCCGCCCCGCCATCAGCGAGGCGATGGCAAAGGCGAAGGCCACCGAGAAGCCGACGTAGCCCATATAGAGCAGCGGCGGATGGAAGATCAGGCCGATATCCTGCAGCATCGGATTGAGGTCGCGCCCGTCGATGGGGAAGTCCGGCAGCGTGCGGGTAAAGGGATTCGAGGTGAGAATAATAAACAGCAGGAAGCCGAGATTGATCATGCCCATCACCGCCAGCACGCGCGCCAGCGCATCCTGCGGCATGCCGCGGCTGAATATCGCCACCAGCAGCGTCCAGCTGCTGAGCAGCAGCACCCAGAGCAGCAGCGAGCCTTCGTGCGCGCCCCAGGTCGCGGCGATGCGGTAATAGACCGGCAGCAGCGTGTTGGAGTTGGCGGCGACGTAGCCGACGGTAAAGTCGTTGACCACAAAGGCGTGCACCAGCACGAGGAACGCCCCGGCGATGCAGAGAAACAGACCGCTCGCCAGCGGACGCGCCAGCCCCATCAGACGCGCGTCCTGGCGCACCGCGCCCCACAGCGGATAAACGCTTAACAGCAGCGCGATGCCCAGCGCCAGGCAGAGCAGAAAACTTCCGACTTCTGGCATCATGACTGGGTTCTCGCCTGTTCCGCCAGCGCCTGCGGGCTCTTGTGATTCTTCTTCATCGCGTCCTCGATTTCCGGCGGCGTGTACTTCTCGTCATGCTTCGCCAGCACCTCTTTGGCGTTGACCAGGTTGCCCTCTTCCAGCACGCCCTGCGCGACCACGCCCTGCCCTTCGCGGAACAGGTCCGGCAGAATGCCTTCAAAGCTGACGCTGACCACGCCGTTGGCGTCATAAAGCTTGAAAGAGACGGCCAGCGTATTCGGGTCGCGCTTGACGCTGCCCGGCATCACCATGCCTCCGACGCGCAGGCGCTGCCCCGCTTCCGGCTTCTGGTGCTCCTCGCCTTTGCCGTAGAGGATTTCGCTCGGCGTGTAGAACAGGTCGATATTGGAACGCAGCGCATACATAACCAGCGACGTGGCGAGGCCCAGCCCCACCAGGATCGCCACAACAACGTACAGGCGCTGACGACGACGGGTATTCACATTGGATCTCCTGCCGCTTCACCGGCGGCTTGTTTCATTTTCGCCGAACGGATGCGGCGTTCCCTGGACTGACGCTGGCGGATCTCAGCCAGCAGACGGCGGCGCTGCAGCAGCGTATGCAGCAGCAGCCCGGCAAGCGGAACAAGGGTGCAGATCACCGCCAGCCAGACGTAAAAGGCGTAGCCGCCCATGGCGAAAAAGGCGGAGAGGGAAGAGAACGCGGGCGTCATGCTTTACGGCCTCCGCTGGCGAGGTTCGCCACCCAGGGGCGGTGACGCTCGGTGTAGAGGATCAGGTTGCGCAGGCGCATCAGCGTCAGCGTAACGAACAGCAGCAGATAGCCGAGGATCGCCCAGCGCAGCGGCGTGCGCATGCTCGGCGCGATCGCCTGCTGCAGAATGCCCGACGAACCCTGATGCAGGGTGTTCCACCACTGTACCGAGAAGTGAATGATCGGCAGATTGACCACGCCGACCAGGATAAGAATGCCGGCCGCGCGTCCCGCCGTGCGGCGGTCGTCAAACGACTGATAGAGCGCTATCACGCCCATATAGAGGAAGAGCAGCACCAGCTCCGAGGTCAGGCGCGCGTCCCAGATCCACCAGGTGCCCCACATCGGCTTGCCCCAGGCGGAGCCGGTGATCAGGGCGATAAAGGTAAAGACCGCGCCGACCGGCGCCATCGCGGCAGAGACCAGATCCGCCATCTTCATCTGCCACACCAGACCGGTAAACGCGGCGACCGCCATCGCGGCGTAGACGCCCATCGACCACATCGCCGCCGGAACGTGGATATACATAATGCGGAAGCTATCGCCCTGCTGATAGTCGGCTGGCGCGAAACCAAAGCCCCAGATCCAGCCGAGCAGCAGCGTCGCCGCGCCCGCCACGGCAAACCAGGGAATTAAACGCCCGCAGAGCTGATAAAGCCGCTCCGGCCTTCCCAGCTGATGTAACCATTTCCACATGTTGCATTGCTCACAGGTTAAAAAATCATTCCCGACATGTCTGACGCATGTGCGGATCAGTGCAGCGCGATACGCAGCGCGGCGGCGGTGGCGAACGGCGCCAGCGTCGCGCTGGCCGCCAGCATCGCGCCGAGAATCGCCAGATAACCGCCGATCGGCAATCCCTGGCCCGCCGCGTCAATCGCCGCGCTGGCGAAAATCAGTACCGGCACCGCCAGCGGCAGCACCAGCAGGCTCAGCAGCACGCCGCCGCGCCGCAACCCAACCGTCAGCGCGACGCCGATGGCGCCGAGAAAACTGAAGGTCGGCGTGCCGAGCAGCAGCGTCAGGGCCATCGCCAGCCAGCTGTTGAAATCGAGCGACAGCAGCAGCGCCGCCAGCGGCGACAGCAGGATCAGCGGCAGGCCGGTGACCAGCCAGTGGGCGATCACCTTGCCCAGCACGGTAACCGGCAGCGGCGTTGGCAGCAGTAATAGCTGCTCCAGCGATCCGTCGATAAAATCGTCGCGGAACAAGCGCTCCAGCGCCAGCAGCGAAGAGAGCAAAGCGGCAACCCAGGCGATGCCCGGCGCGATGCGCGCCAGCTGCTGCGGCTCCGGCCCAATGCCGAGCGGGAACAGCGTAATCACGATCAGAAAGAACCAGAGCGGGTTAACCACCTCCGCGCCGCTGCGAAAGGCGATGCGCAGTTCGCGCTGAATCACGCGCAGCGACATCAGAGCAGCTCCGCGCCAGTAAGCCGTATTTTACGCACGCGCGCATGGCTTTTTGGCAGATCCTGATGAGTGGTGAGAATAACCGCGCCGCCATTTTCGGCATGTTGCGTAAAGCGCTTCATCAATTTTTCCACACCCTCTTTATCTATCGCCGTCAGCGGTTCATCCAGGATCCACAGCGCGGCGTCGCTGAGCCAGAGCCGCGCCAGTGCCACGCGCCGCTGCTGTCCTGCCGAGAGCTGCGCCACCGGCACCTCTTCATAGCCCAGCAGATCGACGCACTCCAGCGCGTCAAATATCTGCGCGGCGTCGCGGTTCGGATGGTAGAAGCGCAGATTTTCCAGCGGCGATAGTACCGCTTTTACGCCAGGCTGATGGCCGAGAAAAAGCAGGCTTTGATGCCACTGTTCGCGCTGTTGGCGTATCGGCTCGCGTTGCCAGCGCACCTCGCCCTCTTCCGGACGGCTTAGTCCCGCCAGCAGGCGCAGCAGCGAGGTTTTCCCGGCGCCGTTCGGCCCCTCGATCTGTACGATATCGCCCGCCGCCACGCCGAACGACAGGCCGTGAAACAGCGTGCGTTCATCGCGAACGCAAGAGAGATTAATGACTTCGAGCATGCCGGAGGAGTCGCGCCAGGTAAAAAGTGGCCAGGATGATAGCACAAGGTTGCGGTGGGCCGAAGCCCACGGCGTGCGGCGCGGCGCGCCTGGTCTGATGGTTATGCCTCTTTCACGGCGAATATGGGTGAAAAATGCCCATCGTTAAAATTTTGTTACGCTTCATCTGAAAGATAGTTACATTTCGCCCTTGCCAAAACAGGCTACGCTTATTACGCGCAGCAATTATAACAAGGAGCAAACATGAAACCTTCCCCATCTGTTCACCAGGATGAAAACGATGTCGACAGCGAAGAGAAAGAGCAAGGCACGGAGATTGAGGTAAACGAAGAGGCCCTGCCCTCGCGCGCGGCGGCGATACATGAAGAGATTCGTCAGGATGGCGAAAAGGAGCTGGAGCGCGACGGGATGGCGCTGCTCTGGTCGGCGATTGCGGCGGGTCTGTCGATGGGCGCCTCGCTGATGGCGAAGGGGATCTTTCAGGTCCATCTTGATGGCCTGCCCGGCGCCTTTTTGCTGGAAAACCTGGGCTACACCTTCGGCTTCGTTATCGTCATTATGGCGCGCCAGCAGCTCTTTACCGAAAATACGGTGACGGCGGTGCTGCCGGTGATGCACAAACCGACCATAGGCAATGTCGGCCTGCTGCTGCGGCTGTGGGGTCTGGTGCTGCTCGGCAACCTGATCGGCACGGCCCTCGCCTCGCTCGCCTTTGCCGAGATGCCGATTTTCGACGACGCGACGCGCCAGGCCTTTAGCGCCATCAGCCAGAAAGTAATGGAAAACACGCCCGGCGAGATGTTTGCCAATGCGGTGATCTCCGGCTGGATTATCGCGACGATGGTCTGGATGATGCCGCAGGCGGGCGCCACCAAGCTGATTGTCATCGTGATGATGACCTGGCTGGTCGGGCTCGGCGATCTGGCGCATATCGTGGTGGGGTCGGTGGAGATCCTCTATCTGGTCTTTACCGGGCAGATTAGCTGGTATGCGTTTATCTGGCCGTTCGCGCTGCCGACGCTGCTGGGCAATATCACCGGCGGCACGCTGATTTTTGCGTTGATCAGCCATGCGCAGATCCGCAACGACATGAGCGAGGCGGCGAAAGCGGAGGCAAAAGCGAAACAGCGCGAAGCGAAGCAGCAGGAAAAACAGCGCTAAGCTGTTGAGGAAATGAGCAAACGCGCCGCAGTTGGGTTATTCTTGCGGCGCATTTGCGCTATACTGCGCGCCGCCGTCCCCTTAGTTAAATGGATATAACGAGCCCCTCCTAAGGGCTAGTTGCAGGTTCGATTCCTGCAGGGGACACCATCCTGATCAGCATGTAGCGGTTGAGCAGCTGGTTAAGATGCATATCCGTCTGCATTAATAGCGCCTCTGGTATGGGTTTCCCTTTTTCAGCCTGGCTTATCTGATAGAGCTGTTCTTCCACCGGCACCGCCCGGGCAAAATCCTGCGCGATCGCAAAAACCATGGTTTTCAATTCCGAACCGGTCAGATACTTTCCCTTACGCACATCGAGCGCGTTGAGCTGACGAGTCATCTCCTGCAACCCTTCCATGCCTCGATGCCAGCCGGTCAGCGCCTCTGGTGGCAACGCATTGCTGGCGATATGCTGTTGCCACTGCGCTTTGAGTTTTTTGGCTTCTTCTGCTTTCGCACTGGCTGCTAACGCAAAGCCATACTGCTCGCGCCACAGCGGCGAGAACTGCGCAAGCGCTTTTAGCGAGGCTTCATTTGCTCCTGTCGGAACCGGGGGGTGAAGAGGATATACGCACCACAAACCAATGCTCATCAGCGCCAGCATAGTGCACATGCCGGCAATAAAAAATTTCGCCTTTTGAAAGGATGAAACTTTAGCCGACATAACGTCAGCTTGCGGTTGCGCAATATTCTTCCACGTCGCCACAGACATGGCGTCATTTTTTTCCGCACCGACGGGAGCAGCCGGGATATCGCCCGCTATTTCTCTGTTATTTACCGTTGCCTCAGCAGGCGGCGTGTCTGACTGAACGCGTTTATCCGAAATCAACCCGATATCGCTATTTTTTAGCCTGGCGGCACTGTTATGTATCAGGGTCTGAAGCTGCGTAAACTGACGACAGTTTTTCATTTCATGTCGCTGTAGCGCTGCATCTATATTGGCAACCTGCTGCGCCACAATATCAAGCTGGTAGAGGTTATGATGAGCGAACGGCAGCGTACGTACTAATTGCTGCAGGCGTAAACTCAGACTGTTGAGAAGATCCCTTCGGACAAGTACTGCTTGCGGCCAAAATGCGTCCCAGTGACGCGTAATTAAAGCCTCCAGTATTACCAGACCGTCACACAATCCTTCAAGCCCGTTTAGCTGCGCGCGGGCCAGCGTATACCAGGCTGCTGTCTGCAGCTCTATACCGTTTTGCTCAAACAGTGAGAGACAGCGTTTTTCCACATCGTGCCAGTTCACGTCCGGGCGCGCCGGATGGGTCAGCTTATTTAGTTCACTGTGAAGGGCGATATAATCTGAAAGCTTGCGGGGATCGCGGCCGGTTTTAAATGTTTTATACATGGTCATCCTGTAGCTCCTGCAGGTCCATGCCAGCAAATTTCTTCAGGTGACGACTGATGCTGTTTTCTTTATAGAATGTCACCAGCAACGAACGCGTTGCCCGAGTAAAGGCCACGTAAAGAGCAGGTATGGCTTCCGACTCATCCTCAGCAGCTTTATGGACAAAAGAGGCATTGATGACGGCAACAAAAGAAAACTCCAGCCCTTTACTACTCTGGAAAGTCAGCAGCTGTACAACATTTTTCCGGTGTGAGTAACTTTTTTTATCCGCCGTGGTAAAGCTAACAGCGGCAGGTATCTCATGCTGCTCCAGCAATGTCTTAAGTTTTTCAGCCGAAAAATGAGCAGGACACAGCACAGCCATATCTCCCCAGCGCCCGGCAACCGCATATTTATCCCGCAGCCATGCAACAACACGGCGGGCTTCATCTTCAGCCGACAGACACTGCTCAATATCAGGAATATCGCCATCTTCACCGCAGGCTTCTGGCATCACCAGCGGAATCTCTTGATTGTGATGTCGATTAAAATAGTCGCGCGAGAAGGCGTAAGCAAAATTGAGAATGCGGCCTGGATTGCGGTAATTAACCCGCAGGATTGAAGTACGCCCCTGTGCCTGGATGCCGACGCTTGCCAGCGAGAAATTTAACGCTTTTTCTCGACGATATAATGACTGAGCGTCATCGTACATCAGCAACAAGGAATGATTTGCGTTATCAAACAAACGGGCAATCAGCGCGAGCCAGCGTTGATCAAAATCATGTCCCTCATCAATTAGCACCGCATCATGGCCCGTATCTTTAATTACGCCGCTATAAACTGCATTTTCCAACGCAGCAAAACAATTTTCAAAAAAAAGCCCTTCCTGACTCAGGCTAAGCTTAAATTTGCGGACCGCATGCGCACACCAGTCATGAAAATGATATACATGCACTTTATCTGACAACCCCTTGTTCGCTATGGATTCGCGGATATAATTTGCCAGAATAATATTAAAGCAGAGTACTAATACTGGACGCGTTGTCGTTTCCGCAAGATACAGGCAGCGGTAAAGCAAAATCAGTGTTTTTCCCGAGCCCGCTACGCCATGTATGACGCGATGGCCCTCCCCAAGATTACGGGCAAGTATCTCCTGCTGTAGATCCATTACCGCGCAGACATCATTGCTCTTTTTCTTTGATTGAATGGCGATTTCCGGAAACAGATGCTGGCGCAGAATATCCCTGATAGCCGGATTAGCTGCAGGTCTAAAACGAGTGGTAAACAGCCCAGAAATTTTAGAGCGGAACGTAGAAACAGAAACAGCCCCAGTGATTTCATCCTGACAAATCGTTAGTGCCTGGGGAAATATAAACTCTACAGCGCCATCGGCTGAAAGGGAGGTCAGCTGCTGTCGGGTAATATTGGTAAACACCACGCCATAAGACCAGGCGATATTAAGCTTACCTTTGTACAGGCCCGTCTTCTGCTGCAGCGCTGGAACCTGAGACAGTGTGTCTACGGTGGCACAGGCATACTCCCTAACCTGCAACAGTGGATTTTGCGCCTGCTTTTCACCCTGCGCTGTCACCAGCGTCACTGTCTGCGGGTTCGCATGCCGCAGAGTAGTAAGGCGCCAGTCTTTGACTTCAAGAAAAATAAGGCCGTTAGCAGGATCAATAATAACAAAGTCAGGATGCCGGTATTGTCGCCCGACAGGAATGTCGTACCAGATGAGGCAGTCATCAGCAAGATGCGATTCAAGCCGCTGGGCAACGCGGCGTTCTCCGTGCGTCATTCTCTCTGAACAGAGCGTCAGGGCCGTCATTAATTTCGCCATATAATGTTATCCACTTATATGCAGTCTATTAGCGGAGTCCTTTAATAGCTCCGCTCTCAAAATTCAGAATATGGTGTTATGCAGCTTCGCTTTCTGCATATTTAAGGCTCTGCAAATATTGCAGTGCTGCGGGGTCTGCAATGTATTCTACCTGCCCGTGATGACGCTCCACCTCATCGATAATTTTGCTGAGCTCAACCCGAAAAAATTCTTTGCGCAGGTTAATTCGGTTCATCCGGTAGCTTTCCAGATGGTCATGCAGCGTCTTTTCAAGTGCAGGGGCGTCATCGCAGGAGATCATAGCGTGGACGTCAAAATCAAACGGCACGGCTGCCCCGCTCAGTTCTTTTACGCGCTCCATTGGCTCCAGCCGCCGGGTCATACCGATTTTGAAGACGTTTTCACCGAAGGAGCCGATATTTGAAATCACATACACATGGCCCTGCTTCGTGAGCTGGGCCATGGATTTGGCGCGTTCATACTGCTGATGCACCTCCCGGATTTGCTGCTCCAGCGCCAGACGCTGTCTTTCCAGCTCTTCCCTGTGAGCACCATCAGCAGCAAGCAGGGCCTCCTCCAGTAAACGCTGCTGTTCAGCAAGGCGCTGTTCCTCTTTTTCTGCCTCGCGCTGCTGCTGGTCCAGCTCATCCTGACGCTGTTTTTCTTCTCGCATCTGACGCTTAAGCTCAGCCTGATATTCTTTTTCTTCCTGTGCCTTCTCCAGCAGGGCGACCTTATCCAGAAACTGCTGTTTTACGCCTTCCCAGTCGGCGTTATCCTCAAGTTCAAGAAAAGTGATTTTCTCGCTGATACCAGCGTAAGCGTCTCTCTCCTTCCTGAGCTGATCGTACTTGCTTTGCCAGTTATTCACCGTGATACCGGAAAGCAGCGTTTTGACTTTGAATTTATACGCTGAGTCCACTATTCGCTGCAGTGCCCGGGAGGCTTTACTTCGAGCATTATGAAATTCATCCCACTGGCCGGAAAGCTGTTTCTTTTCCTGATACAGGCCACGAGCCACTGCAGTACTGACCGTTTCGTCAAAGGCTTTCTCTTTCTGTGCCAGGTCCGACGCGGCCTGTTCCAGCTCCGCAGTTTTCTTCCGGAAGCCCCGGTAAATGAAAATCCGCACTATCAGCGCAACGGCTATCAGTAAACCAAAGAACAGAGCAATGATTCCTGCCGGATTCGATACAGACTCAATAAATCGCTCATTAATATTAATTAATGCTCTTACCACGACATAAATACCCCAGGCAATCCCGCCAATAATAATCAGGATAATACCCGCAGCACTATCATCTTTTTTTCTTCGTGCCATGTGTTATTTTTCCTTTCCTTTTACAATTTTGATTACTCAATCTGAATAAGGGCAGAGCCCCCTTCTTGTTCTCGATTAATATTCGCGCTCTGAACAAATCGGCAAATGGGTGTATCCGGGCTTGCTGGCCATATAGAGGGGCGCACATGTGGGCTGGCGGGATTGGTTACCAGGCGGTGCGTTGTTTTCTGTAACGCGTTGCGGCGGCTGTTTTTTCGCACTTTTTACCTTTTTCGTTTGCGTTTTTCGGGTGGAAGCAGAAGGGATTACTCGGTTGCCGGTTTCTGATGAACCATACCCGGAGCAGAATCGTTTTGACTGACTCAGGCTCCCGTCATTACAGACAAAGCGTCCATCCGAAGTGCAGTGGGCTATCCCCCCTTTTGAACCTGAACAGGGCTGCCTTCCACGCGCGGCATCCGCTTGTGCCGTAAAAAGAATTCCAGATACCAGAAGGAAGATTAATTTTTTCATTTTAATATCCGTGATGGTTTGTTTATTTATTATGAAACGCTGCTTCCCGCCAGCTAACAACGGTTTCGCCTGATAAAACGCAATAATTATCAGGCAAAATAATAAGCTTTATTTATTCCGATTCTGCTATGCAAGAAGCGCGATAATTAGCTCAAAAAACAGGTTCTCATCAACTATCCGCTCTGGCCGGGATACTGCACCAGGTGGAGTAAAACACCAGTCGCTCACGGTACTTGCCCGCATAAATAAACGTCCCAGCGAGGTCACATGTCCTTCTGTATGGCATGTTGCCTCCACACACCCGGTTACGCCCTGACCGTATAAAAATAGCGGCGTGAAGGTTATCGACCGGTCATTGCACTGCAGAACGATACCGGTAATCTTAAACGCTCCGCTCTCTACCAGCAGGTCGGTAACGGATGCGCTAAACGTTTTCACACATAGCCCGGTCCCCTCCAGCCACGCGTCCATCTGCTCCTGAAGCTGCGTCATACGCAGGCGGAATTCAGCGATATCGGCCTGACTCTTATTAACGGGGGGAACGGATGCCGATTGTCTGGCCTGCAGTTTTTTAAGAAACCGTGATTTTGCTGACATGTTGTTATCTGGCCCTACAGGCGGGTCGCCGTGTCAAGATAGTGCTGTTGTTTAAGATGACGCAGAAGCACCCTTCCCTCTGGCATAAACTCGGTGCCGTAGCGCACCAGGCCAACGCCCTTGAGTTCGGCGTCAATAGCGTAGCGCAGCTCGCCGGGGATGTGCTGGTCGAGCAGGATGACGTTGATCTTTTTCAGGCGCGGCTCGTATTTGAGCAGTACCGCCGAAAGCGCGCTCATCAGCTCATGCGCGGTACCGGGCATACCCTGGAGAATGTTGGTCATGTCCGGCAGGCCATAGTCCGGCAGGTGCGCCAGGGTGCCGGCACGACAGTTAAGCACGCGCTGCATGTTATCCAGTACGGACAGGATCACCTGATTCTCTTCACTGATATTCTGAAGGTCGAGATCGCCAACAAAATTACCGTAAAGCATCTCGCATAGGGAGAGCGAATTGCGCGGCATGATCAATTTCCCTCATCAGGAGCTATGTAAAACACGCTGCCGCCATCATCCCTTTCCAGCTGTGACCAACGGGCATGGTGCTTCTGTCCACGCTTATCTTCAAACTCCGGCATAATCTCCCCGGCGCGAGTTTGGGCGTACTGCGTTGTCTCGTTAACAATGGTGGCCCATCGACCATCAAACGGGGATTTTCCACCACTCCAGCGGGTGATCCTTACCGGCTCCCAGGACTTACCTTCATCTTCTTTATCCAGCGCAGCACTGGCTTTATCAAAGCGTCTGTACCACTTCATTGTGGATTTTTTATCAAACTGGAAGTTTTCATGTTCAAAGTAGAAATGCAAAGAGCGTGAAATGTTGAATCGAAAAGGCTTAATTATCTGATTTATTTTCACCAGTAATGGCGGTAAATCTTCAGTTTGCGTCTCACCAAGACCAGGCGGTAGTACTCCAGCCTTGAGAATAAGGCCCCCATTGCAGGGCAGCAGTTCAATCTCTGGTGTGTTCTTCAGTCGTTGAGCCAGTTTCTCTTCACCGCCAAGTTTTTCCAGCCAAGCATTGCCCAGAATGGTGTACCAGCAGGCTCCTTTCAGGCTGATTGCAGCACCGCCCCCTTCAAGCGTGCCAATAGAATCCACCATCTTCTGGCGCACTTCCGGGGTATGACCCTCTTTAAAAAATACGGCCATTATCAGCCCAGGATTTACCGCCTGACTGCCGTCCTTATACTTTACGGATGCTTCCGGCAGCCACTTCTCAATATAATTCAGGTATAAATCATTCAGTTCCATTCTCATTCCTTATTGGGTTGCCAGCTTGCCAACGGCTCCGGCTCCCAGTACTACTGCCAGCGCCTCCCAGGCAGTTATCGCCAGGCGAAAAATTAGTAAAAATGCAGCCTTCAGGGCTTTCGCCTGCCGGGCGGCGCTGGCCAGTTCCTCGATTTGTACGCGGACGGCCTCAGTTTCCCGGAGCGCCGCGTCCCTATCCAGCACATCGCCTTCGCCGTGCACTTTGCCATCGGCGGTGACCAGCAGCCCTTTTGCAACGCGAATCACCCCGAACTCATCGGTGCGCAGCTCGAACCCGGTGCCCCGGGGCTCGTTCTCTGCGTCAACGATGTGTCCCAGGTTCAGCGCCGTGGTCCCGAACGGCGTGCTGAGTGCGATATGTTCACTCCTGCGCCGGTCTTCCATGCGCAGTTCGTTGCAACCCGCCGTACGCAGGATGTTCTGGCTGCGGTTGTCTCGCGTCACCACGTCCGCATGCTCTGAGTCATGCAACGCGTGCGCGATGTACGGCCGGTCTGGGTCGCCGCCGCCAAAGGCAATGCCCACTTCCGTGCCGTCAGTCAGCGGCGTGTGCCAGACGTACGTGTCACCGGCGTACGGCTTCGCCTGACGTATCCACAGGGAGTTATAACCGGGCTCTGCGTCTTCACGGCTGAAGTCCAGCGTCACCCGGTAGTAACCTGTGCATACAGGTGACCATATAGGGTGTTTTTCTCATTGCTTTCGACACGGGCGTGTCAGCGTGCCGGCAATATTCAGAAAGGTGACTAAGATTCAGTTTTCTTCAGTTTTTAAATAAATACTCCCGCCATCATCCCTGCCAATAAGATTCCACTCCGCCGGGATGCGTATTTCAGGTGCATACAAATCACGCTGATATTTCGTGGCTTCCGGCATCAATGCACCTGCCTGAACATCAATAAATTGCTGGTGTCCACCGGACAGTGTGGACCACTTTCCAGAATAAGGGCATTGTTCGCCAGTCCGGTAGGTAATACGCTCACCCGGTGCATCATCCAGAAAATATTCTGACTCATCCGGAATAATACCATCACAGTAGCGCGTATCTTCCCAGACCAGACGCCACTCGACGTCCCGGTAGCGAATGGGATCATCGGTGATAAGTATTTGTGTATCGCTTTCCATTAATACGTCGTAATATTCTTGTCGGGGGGCAGTCATACCGCGAATAAAATAATTATAAGCCCCGAGGTTTTTGAAACCGCAAATGCTGTCCTTAACCACCAGAAACTTACGGTTGTATAAAATCTTTACCGGCTCCCAGATACCGTCACAGGGCACCGGATCATCGGTTCTAATAATGATATCGCTGCATTCAGGAACGGGGGGAAGGTTTTTGGGAAATACCGGATATGGCAGCTTGGTTAAATTATAAATATATTTACTGGGTTCCAGCAAAGTCGCCGCATCAAAAAAATTACAGACATTATTTTGTGGCGGATACAGCAGATGTTCGCCCCGGTATTCTGCCGCAACCCGCCACTGATTAATTTTTTCTATTTCCGGGGGGTAAGGTTCCCGTTGCCCACCCCGTTCACTATGACAGGGCCAGTAAAAATACGTCCTTATTAAGCTAGTCGGTCGATAAAGTTGATCGAACTCGCCGGTTTTCATCTGCCACACCTGCCGGTTGCCCACCGCCAGTTCCGGTAACCCTTCATCATAAAGACGCAGGGCATCGTAGGCCCAAATAATATTCTTTTTATGAAACCCCCTGGTGATTTCCTCCGGCCAGGTTTTCAGCGCCTGTTCATATTGTTGAGTAAAACAGGCCCAGGCATCCCGTTTGCGCTGCCACAGGCTGTAACTGCTCAGGCGCTGTAACAGCCAGAACAGTTTGCGACGCACCTGCTCATCGCTCATCGGGTATTTTGTTTTTTCGATGCTCATCATGGTTGACTTCCTGTCGTTGTCTGGCGCTCCACACGGGCGGCATTAACTATCGTTCTCTCCTTCACCTTGCTGCGCAGTTCATCGTCATGCAGCTTTCGCGTATAGGTGGCATAGGGCGGGTCAATTCCCTCTGGTTTGCTGTAACCGTGCACGCCTTCCACATCTTTCCAGCCAGAAGGATAAAACTCAGCTTTTACCCCGTTAATCTCTACGCTGGCAGATTGCCCAGTGACCTTGACCTGCTCACCAATGCGATTAAGTTCTGTTTTCAGCATTTCATCCAGATTAACTATCACCTGCTCGCCGCCGCCTTCCAGATACTGAGTGGGGATATCCTTCCCAAACTGTTCAGCTATTTTACCGTGCCAGGCATTAGTGCCCGGCATCCGCATGGCGAGGTCTTCCGGCAGATGCAGCACCACCAGAAAACCGTTGCCGTTCCACTCATCCAGTACAGCCGATAACTGACGCCACTCCTCTGCGTTAGCCGGCACTTTCTGATAGCCCCAGAATCCTCCCGCCGCCCAGGAACCTCCGGGCTTGGTTGCCAGTGCCGTATCGTTGCCAAAGGCGCGAAAAATTGTACTGCCCGCCATTTCTCTAGCGCTTTTGGCAGTAATCTCACCACTGAAAGAAGCTATATCTGTAAAAACCAGTTGTCCTTTAACAAAAGCCGGGCTTTCACCTTTCCAGCTAACAATATCCGGATATCCCTTTTTCGAATATTTTTGCCGCAATCGATACTCATGATTCTCTTCCGCATGAAGGCTCGGAAATCGTGTTCCCTGCTTTGGCGCATCCCGCAGCGGGCGTTCGATAAGATAGGCTTCCGCTTCACGCCGCACTTCGGCCCTGCCCTTACCCGTTACCACCGTATGGATTTCACCTTTATACACCTGCGCCTGCAACACCCGCAGTTTCGTATCCAGCTCTTTCAGCGCCTGCGGGATCATGTTCGACGCCAGCGACTGCAGCGCCGCGAAGCCCTCCCGTACCCGGATTAAATCCGCCTGCCATCTCTCCGGCAGCATTTGCCCCACCCGAGCTTTCAATATCTGATTAATTGCGGTAATCATGGTGTGGCAAAAACCATTCATTTTCTCAATCAGCTGTGCCTGATACTCAACTACGTTCAGTTTGTTCAGCCACTTCACCGCGTCACCTTCGCCGACACGATTCAGAAACTTAATTACGTCTCCGAGCGTTTCCACATTTTCTGCCGCTTTTGTTGTTACACGCAAAGCCAGACGTCCGACACCTTTTATCACGCCGCCCATCACCGGGATCAGGGCAAACAGTAAAATCACCAGAAACACCCATTCAGTAACACTTTCCCGTTTCTTCGGTTCTTTCGCCAGCCCAATGGAGACCGCAATCAGGTCACGTACTGCCGTCACATCACCAACCAGCGGAACCATGCTAATCACCGCATCGACAATAATCTGACCGATGGTCTGTTTTTCATTAAACGCCCCATGAAGCGTTCCCCAAATCCATTGCCCGGTTTCCAGACTGGTTTCTTTGAACCACGCAACGCCCGGCATACTCATTCCACACCTCCGCTGTGTTTCGTTATCAGGACGTCAATATCGGACTCACTCACTGAGGAACCGACAAGCTGCTGATTATCCCTGTTATATTTTCGTAAATAACCTCGCACATCAGGCCCTATCTCAACGGTCATCGGGCCATCAGGCAGATTGTCAAGATGAAGGTAGCCGGCCCCATCAAGGTTACCGGTACGCACAGAGCCGTCTGCCAGTGTCGCGGTAAACGGCGCACCAACCACCGGCGCGTCATCATGGTAGAGGTACTGCATCAGTGCATCATTTCGGTCTTTCAGTGGGTCAGCCAGCCACGGTATGTCCGCTGTTTGTGAGGTGCCACCTTCCGTATCCAGCCGGCTCGCCTTGCGGGTATACGTCCCCGCCGTCTCGTACCTGATTTGTCCCTGCTCGATAAGGATGGAACTCCCGCCCCCCACCAGGCGTATCCGCTTCTTCCCGACCAGCAGCATCTCTCTGGCGGAGATAAGGGTCAGTTTCTGCTCCGCGCTCAGGTGCATCACCCCGTTCTGCGCCTGAAACTGCACCGGCCCCTGTGCCGAAATCAGGCTCAGCCTGCCGCGCCGGGCAAACATTCCCACGCCGTCGCCCGCCAGTCCGGTGATATGACCCTGAGTCCCGATGCTGATGTCCCCGCCCGCGTTCAGGGCGATATTGTCAGCGGCCGCCAGCTGCAGATGCTCTGCGCTGGTAAAAGCCATCCCCTCAGGGGCTGAAAAGTGGATCATCTCACTGAGGGTTTTCAGCCGTGTGGCGAACATCGCCTGCTGGCTGGCAATATCCGCCTCCAGGGCTTTCGCCTGCCGGGCGGCGCTGGCCAGTTCCTCGATTTGTACGCGGACGGCCTCAGCTTCCCGGAGCGCCGCGTCCCTATCCAGCACATCGCCTTCGCCGTGCACTTTGCCACCGGCGGTGACCAGCAGCCCTTTTGCCACGCGAATCACCCCGAACTCATCGGTGCGCAGCTCAAACCCGGTGCCCCGGGGCTCGTTCTCTGCGTCAACGATGTGTCCCAGGTTCAGCGCCGTGGTCCCGAACGGCGTGCTGAGCGCGATATGCTCTGCCTGACGCTGGTCTTCCATGCGCAGTTCGTTGCAACCCGCCGTACGGAGGATGTTCTGGCTGCGGTTATCCCGGGCGACCACGTCCGCGTGTTCAGAGTCATGGAACGCATGGGCAATGTACGGGCGGTCCGGGTCACCGCCGTCAAAGGCAATCCCCACTTCAGTGCCGTCAGTCAGCGGCGTGTGCCAGCCATAGGTTTCCCCGGCGTACGGTTTCGCCTGACGTATCCACAGGTAGCTATAGCCCTGCTCGGCATCTTCACGGCTGAAGTCCAGCTTCACCCGGTAACGTCCCGTTTCATCGAGGTGCGCATACGGTGCGTTCTTCTCATCACTCTCAACGCGGGCGGTCAGCGTCCCGGCAATAAGCGGGCGTGGTGCAGGCTCGGGTCTGAAGCAGAACTGCTCGCTGTAGGGCATACCCCAGACGGAAACGTGCAGGCGGGAGTCACGGGCCGCACGGAAGGTGGTGAGCGTAATCACCATGCCTTCTTTCAGCTCCGGCACATCACTGTCGCCAGTTTCCAGCACCATGCCCGGCGTCAGGTGGCTGGCGTTACTGAACAAATGCAGCCGGATGGCCCTGTTCAGCTCAAGCTCATGGTGAAGTCTGGCGTAAAATGCCCCGCTTTCGGTTTCCGGGTCAGAAGAGGTGTCATCCCCCGCTTCGCGGTAAGGCGCCAGGTAGCGGTAGTGTTCGCCGGTGGTGGCAACCTCGTTTCTGACGCTTGCGGTCGCATCCATCGGCGTACCGGCCGTGCGGTAGTTGTAGTCCCGGGTGGCCACGCTGCCAGTGACCGTGTGGTGCCAGACCCGCGCATCCCAGACGGCTTCCACTGCGCCATCGTACAGTGCGGAGGGCTCACGATAAGGCAGACGCACATCAAACTGATAATGCAGCTGGCTGTCAGCAAAGGTTACCGTATCAAGCCCGGCGGTGGTGTTGACCCCAAAGCGGAACCAGATGCCAACCTCAGCGAGAATGCGCTGGATAAACTGCAGATCAGTCTCGCGCCACTGAGTCATCAGCTCGCGGACCGGGTAAGTACGTTCCAGATGGAATTCAAAATCAGACCCTTCCAGCCCGTGGCTGCGCAAGATCTGCTCCACCAGTTCAGGCACGGAGACATTCTGCCAGACCGCGCAGCGGCGGGTGTGGCTGAGCAGCGCCAGGCGCGAGGAGAGCGTGACCGCGAAATGCGTCTGGTCCAGGGTCTCCTTGAGAACCTCAAAGCCGGTGATGATGCCCTGCACTACGCGGCCTGAGAGCATGCTGAGGGTGGCATACTTCATCATCGCATCATCGCGGCCGATGCCTTTTTGTGGCGTGGTGAACTCAATCCGCCATTCGAACGGCGCATTCAGCGCTTCACGCCCGTGGAAGTTCAGCACATCCGGCATCAGGATGCTGTCGTTAATCTCAAGACGATAACGGGTCTGCCCGTCAAACAGCGCCAGCCAGTTATCCATGGTTATATCCATGTGCTTACTCCTTCACCGGAACCAGGTTCAGCCCGGTGCTGTTGAGCTGGATGGTGCGCGGCTTGTCCGGGTCGAGGTCGTCGCGGTTCAGCACCAGCTTCCAGGTGTTGTTGCGCAGATCCGGCCGGTTGAACAGCCCCACTACCGCCACGAATCTCGTCTCCTCGTTCATCGCCATATTGAGTGTCACACTGCCTTTTGGCATCACCAGTAGCGACTTGTTGGCAACGATATCCTCTTTGAGGGTGGTATCCGCATCGCGCAGCAGCTTCTGGTAGTCGGCCGCATCCACCTTCTGGCGGTCTTTCAGCTGGTAAACCTGCACCATGGTGGCCAGGGGTGTCTGGCTTTCATCAGCGTTGATGGCCGAACGCGGCTCAAAATCGAGATGCAGCATCTTTATTTTCTTATAGAAGATGGCCTTGGTTGCGCTGACCGTGCCATCCGACACGGCCTGGGTCAGGCCACATGCGCTCAACAGGGTGCAGAGCAGTATCAGTACAGCGCTGCGCGACAGGGAAGCGAAAGTCATTCGTGAAATCCTTTTCAGCGTTCGGAAACAGGGGCGTGTTGGATGTGGTATGTGTCGGAATATCAGTCGAAACGATAGCCGCCGGGTTGTGCAGGCCGCAAAGTCTCACAGGTAAGTCCCTCATAGGTACCCAGACTCACGGTCAGGTACGTACGGGGCGCAGGGCGGGTGCGCCTGAGACCCAGTACGCCGGTGCGGCCTAGCTGTATCCGGCTTGTTTTATTAAGACGGGGCTCAGGCAGACAGCTCACCGGCACTGTCAGGCGTAGCCTGACATCGGAGCGATACCCCATGTACACTCGCAGCAGCACCATCAGATCAGTGTGCATCTGGCCGCCGGGCAACCAGCCCTGCGCCTCCTGGGGATTGTCCGTCGCCAGCATCAGCAGGATACGGCTGCAGGCCTCTTTGCCGGTTTTGCCGAGCGTGGCGCGCTGTGACAGGGAAACCCGGTTTTTTTTACCGAGCCCGCTGCGATTCTCCACAGAAACTTTTACCGGGTCCGGGCTAATAACCGTGGTCCGGGTGTCCGGGGCCAGCAGACTGACCAGCTGGCGTATCCCTTCGACATTACGGGTCGGCAGCCGCATGGTCCCCAGTAGCGCCAGAAAGCGGGAGAACGGCGTGGCAATCTGCTCCGCCGTACCCGGGATACCGAGACCAACCAGCCCCAGCAGGCACTGGGAGGTCTCATCCACGCCGCCGGCTTCGAAGGTTGCCGGGTAAGCGTATTTGCGCCAGATGCGGTAGTACTGGGTGTAAATACGGTGGCTGAAGATATCGAGGAATGCGGTCGTGGCTTCATATCCTTCACGGCGTTGCGCAATATCATCAAGGTAAGCCGTCGGCAGTGGCGAATCCACCCCGTACATCCCGAGGAAGGTGGTGCGCACCGTCGGCGGCAGGTCCGGGTAGTCCTCATCAGTTTCGACCGCCTTCAGTTCGCTGACCGGAAAGCCCATCCCCGACCACGGGCGAAAGCGTACCGGGTCGGCGGACAGTTTCTCGGTGCTGCCAAGCTTCGGCGCCGCCGGGTTTTCTTGCTCCAGCAACTGGCAGAAGCGATAAAAATTGACCCGCCAGATGTCGTCACGGAGTCGCTCTGTCAGCCCGGAATGTGCTGGCTGTGATTCTCTTTCCATCGCAGTCGTTTCCCTGTGGGTTGCAGTACAAGCGTGAGCTGATTGAAGAGATGGACATCGGCATAGAGGGCAAAGAAGCGGTGCAGCATTTCCCCGAACAGGGTGACATCCCCTTCCCCGGCAAAATTGTCCGCATTAAGGGTGATTTCAATATCTACCCCACGCAGCATAAAGCCCTTCTCAAACCGGCGGATAAGGGTGTGCTTCACCGCCACAATCGCCTCCAGGCGACGGCGGTTCATCTCATCATCGGTCCAGTCATAGAGCGCCAGCGTGCCGCGTAGCACCTCCGGGTTATCCATCATGCTTAAGAAGCTTGAACCCAGGTGGCTCATCACCCGCCAGTGGAAGCGATCATTTGCCGGCGGATAGAGCGGCAGGGTCGGCACCTTCAGGTTCATGACCCGAACCGGCACTTTCCCCGCCTTCACCACCCGGTCAAGCAGCGTGCTTTCCAGCGAGCGACGCGGCAACTGGCCGTTAGTGCCGGTGATGCGGATGGAGAGCGACTCCGGAGCCTGTGACAGCTGCTCCATCTCGAATGACTTACCGCCGAGGATTAGCCAGGTGTCATACAGGCCCGAAGGTCCACGCTTCACGCGGGTATGGAAGTATCGTTCCGGTGCGTCATGGCGCATCATGCCTCCGCGGTGGCGAAAACTGGTGAATGGTACATATGGATGTTTGCCGTTTTTCACCGCACCATGAATAGCGTCCACACTGTAGATTTCCGTATGTCCGTCCTGCACGCGCATCGGCCGCAGCAGGTATTCGTTCTGCAGCGGGTCCGGCGTTAGCGGGTCCGCTTCCAGTGAGAACAGGTTAATGACTGGCGCACAGTGCAGGCGGAAATTATCGGTTTCAAACGGCATGTCTGACGGCCAGCCGCCATCAAGCACAATATCGGTTTCAAACCAGGTGGTTTTCTGACTCAGCCCTGCCAGCTCCAGGCCTCTGAGTTCCACGAACATAAACTTCTCGCGGAAGCTGAAATACTCCAGCAGCAACTGGTAGCCACTGAACGCTGACTCCCCTTTTGGCCACAGCCGGTCGGTGTCATCAAAGCCCATCGGTTTACACCAGCCGTCAAAGCGCACCCTCTCGGTACGGGTCTCACTGTGGCGGACATACATCGCCTGCACCCGGCGCGTCAGCGCCAGATGCAGGGCCGAGGCCACCGGGCTGTCGGCATTGAGGTAAATGGCCACCTTATCAATCCCGGCTTTCGACCAGTCCACTTTATCAGGGCATTCGAAACGCAGACGAATGGCGGCGCGGCCATCGGGCTCAGTCTGCAGGCGGGCCTCACTCAGATGCAACGGCTGCAATGGTACGTCACGGGTGGTGCGATAGTGACAGACCGTGCTATCGGGACCAACCGGCCGCGATAGCACGGAAAAGCCGTTTTCCAGCACTTCCATTTTGCGAAGCTGACGCCAGTCCGGCGTGAACGCCACTACTGACAGCGACGGGATAGTGCGCATGTAATGCGGCCACAACAGGCTCACCAGCCCCTCGGTCAGTTCCGGCAGGTCATCATCGAGCTTTTCACGCAGGCGCCCCATCAGGAAGGCGAAGCCCTCAAACAGGCGCTCAACATACGGATCGCGAGCCCCGTTTTTATCCAGGTTGAGCATGGCCGCGCGGTCGGGGTGGGCACGGGCAAACTCTTTACCGGCTTCGCGCAGATAGCGCATCTCGGCTTCGTAATAGCGAAGGGTTAAATCATCCATGTACGGAGATCCTGAAGGTAGAAAATATCCAAAAGAAAACAGACGGCGTCATCGGGCGCGATGCCCCGTAATGTCAGGGGATAATTAACCGCACAGCACCATCGCGCGCGCCGGATCAAGGGCAATTAGCCTGGCCAGCAGGGCGTCCATTTCCGGGGCAAAACGGACCTTGTCGCTTTCACTGCGCCCGGCTTTCATGCGCAGCAAACGAAGACGGCGGGCCTGAACATCAAACAGCAGTCCCGGCTCCCACTCACTGAGGGTCAGCTGTGGGGCACTGTCGGTGAGTTCACCGAGCAGGTGGAGGGCCAGTTCATTACGCCCGTACTGTTCTGCCACCTTCGCCATCAGCAGGCGGAGTAACCAGCGGCTTCGCGGTGAAGCCATATCCGGCCGATTCTGAAGCCAGGTCAGCGCTGCCTCCGGGCCATCGCGGTCACCTTTTTCCATTGCTTCCGCTTCCAGCGCAACTATGTCATCCATCTGGCCTCCGTTTGCCACCGCAGGCTCATCTGCAAACCCGGGCATGTCATCGTTGACCTTTTCGGCTATCCAGTTCAGCGTCACCTCATCGGCCAGCGGCGTGCCATCGTTCCAGGCCAGCCTCTCCAGGCCTGGCAGGCGTTTCAGTAACAGCTTCAGGTCGCTGAGTATATACTCCGCCCAGTGCTCCCATGGCCCACCAGCCCGGCTCAGCCCCTGCCACAGATACCACTGCAAATCGAGCCAGAAGCGGTTACCCCCCTCGGTGAATATCACATCCGCCTGCTCAACCAGTTCAGTCCAGCTCTGCTGCAGGTACAGCCGTTTAAGCTGGGCGCGGTAGTCAGCCTTTGGCGGCAGCAGGCGTGTCCGGCCGCTTGAATCGAGTGCCGGAAGTTGCGTCACCAGGTCCCAGCGGGCGGCCTTCATCATCCTGTGGGCGGCAAGCCAGCCCTGTGGCTGCTCAACCACCCAGCCGGACAGCACACGCATCTGACGTACCAGCTCTACTTCTGATTTGACGACAGCGGCTTCCGGTACAGCTTTATCTGATGACGAGGTAACGTGCCTGTCTTCACCCACCTCCTCCACCCGGGAAGCCACCACCGGCGTATCCAGCCCGCCGCTACCGGCAAGGCGGTTTTCAAGTGCGCGCAGAAGGCCGGCAAATGAGGGCTGCTCGCTCTCAGGCAGATTCGACAGCGCATCGCTTAGCAGGCACAGTGCAGCAGCTGTTCTTGCCGTGTCTTCCCGCGTCACATCCGGCCAGCGCGAGAACGCATCCAGCACTTTGTCACTGTTTAGCCACTCCAGTGCAGTCAGTCGGGCATTGCTGCGCAGTGGGTGGACATATTGCCCTGCCTGCTTCAGCATCGCGGTAAGCAGCATCAGACCATCAGCCAGCCCCCTGTCGCCATCACGCTGCAGGCGGGCAAAGACATACCAGGTCACCACCCGGATATCTCGGGCATGTCGGATCAGAATGCTTTCAGCCAGGCGACAAAGCGCGTCGGTATCGGTGCCGGAAAGCTTGTTGATCTCCTCGCGCATCAGCTGGAAATTATCCTCATAGGTCGGATCATCCCCGGCCCCATTACCGGTCGGGAGTGGTGTCAGCCACGGCGACCACAGAGAGAGGCTTTCCCGGCTCTTAGCGAGCAGTGCGGTACGCTGGCCCGCATCCGGAAGACACAGGGTCAGGAGCGTTTCTGCAGTTGCCATTTATTCGTCTCCGGCAAGGGTCAGTGAGCCGTCAGTCGCGCCCACGGAAAAAATAGTCTGCGGCAGGCCGAAGCCCTGCAGTTTGAGTAACGCCAGCGGCCCGTCACCGAGTTCGCTGCGCATAATGAATTTCAGCTGATTACCGTCCGGGGTGATCCACACCAGCAGGGTGCGGCTGCTGTCGAGCGGAGTAATTAGCGCCTTATCAAGCAGACGGATAAAGCCCCAGTTTCCCTGGTTACTTTCATACAGGCGCATTTCGGTGTTCACTGAACGCCAACTCAGATCCACACCGGGGTAATACGTATTACCCGGCCAGGTAAAGCTCTGCCAGCTTTCCATCTGATTGAAGTAATCCAGTTTCTGGCCATCCAGCGTCAGCTGGGTACGGGCCACATCGCGTGACGGTCGGGCCATCAGTTCGAAATGTACCCCGGCATCGCCCTGGGCAAAGACGATATCTGAAATATCGGCAAGCTTATTGATAGCGGCTAGAAACACCGGGCTGATGTTCATTCCCTGACTGGCTGCCGGATCTACCACCCAGTGACTGCCCTCCTGATGCAGCATGCCGCCGAGGTTAGTTTTGATAAATGCCGCGATACGGCCGGAGTCATTGCGCAGGAACTGAGCCAGCAGTGGCAGTGAGGCATCGCTGCCGGTGGCCTTGAACGGATAGCGTCCGGCGAAGGCGGTATTCCACTGCGAGACAATGGTGCTCTGCCAGCGGGCGTTCAGACTGCCTGCAGCCGGAGCCAGCACCTGACGCCAGGCCAGGTCGAGTGGCTGTACAAACAGCGCCTGCCCGAAGCCATTCCACTCCTGGCCGAGGCTCGCTGCTACCAGGCGGCCGTAGTCACGGGTGTCGGTCAGATCGATGGCTTTGCCCTGGAAGACTGTCTGGGCCAGCATCTGCGCCATCGCCTGTGGATCAGGGGCACTGGTCACCTGCTGCAGCTTGAGGCGTACCTGGGTCACACGGGCAAGCCAGGACTGGAAGCTGAGGTTGCCGTTCGAGCCGGTCCCGTCTTTGCCGACCATCAGGCCTGTGAGCGGACCAAAGACGCCATCCAGCGGACCTTTCGGCCCCTGCGCCTGCTCAATAAACTGTTTTGCGTTCTTCTTACGCCCTACCAGCTTTTTCGCCGAGTCCATCAGGGTGTCAGCCAGGGCTTCACCTTTGGCTCCGGTCTGGCCCTGCCAGGCCAGGGTATTCATCAGCGCAACCAAAGGGGACTGGCGTACATCCGCCAGCAGGTTCAACTGGGCGATAGCCTCAGAAAGTGATGACGCTTCGCGCCACTGGATACTGTTGGCCATATTGAGCCAGGCGTTGCCAAAATCAGTGAAATAGCGCTCCGTCAGGCGCTGTTTGAGCGCTTCAGGCGAGACGTCACTGCCCGGCTGATGGGTTTTATCGGCCAACACCCAGTCAATTTCATCACGGCGAGTCTTCACCACCTCATCAATCGCGTCCTCAACCTGCTCTTCCCACGCCTGACGGGTGAACATCCCCGGCACCACTTCTTCCGAGGAGAACAGGGTTGACGCATCCGTATCGCCGGTCATATCTGCCAGGGTTAAATCCGGCCAGTTACGGGCAATGCGTCCGAGCATCTCCTGGTAGAGACCAGATTCAGCATTACGTTGACCAATTTGTTTGAGCAAAATCTGGCGCACCGTACCCACCAGTTCACGGTCAGGGGTGATTTTCCACTCAGGGTGTACCGTCAGGTTCTGCGCCCAGAAGCCAAGCAGCTTCGGTGCCTGGGTTTGCCACACGCTGTCTGGCACACCACTGCGATGCGGCCAGGCTTTCAGCATATTGCCGGCAAGCCAGTTCGCGTCCGCTTTATCGGGACGCGCCAGCATCAGATAGCCTTTAAGGAGGCCGTAAGTCTTCTGAGTGGCAGAGGTTCGCGCATCACTGGCAGGCGGCAACTGTACGAAAGCGGTGAGCTGACGGTGAAGTTCATCGGCCAGCGCGTCACGCATCAGCTGCTGGTTGTTTCGGGCATACAGTGGCCAGAGCATCTTCAGTGTGTCGTTGTCCTGGTTCAGGCCAAAGCGGGTGTACCACGGCGCACCGTGTATTTCGCGGTTCTGTAAGCGGGCAATAGTCTGTTGCAGCGCCAGCTGGTTACGCAGGCGTTCGGGCAAAGGCTGCTTTGTATCAGCGGCAACGCGCGCTGTATCCTGGGCGAGCCAGATTTGAGTGCGGTTAACGGACAGCGACAGCAGTGTGCCCGCCCCCCAGAGCAGAACCAGCCCCAGCAGTACCAGGCGCAGCATCTTCTGCCAGTGGAAGCCGATTTTACAGGCCTGCACTTGCAGGCTGTCGTTTTCGAGTGCCTGCCAGACTGCCGGGGAAAGGCGCGCATGTGGTACCGTCTCGCTTCCCGGTAATGCCGGACTGAACATCACCCCGCGAAGACGATACGGGGCTGGCCCTGACATCAGCGTAGTCAGCAACGGTACCAGGGAACGTCGTAACGAGCCGCGCAGGGCTTTTGACAGACTCAGCAGCCAGTGATGTTGTGAGTTTTTCAGCAGAGCCGCAACACCGGGCGTCTGCAGTTCGGAGGAAAGCGTGGCGAGTGTCTCGCGGGCCTCTTCCGTTGTCGCCCCCGGGCCAAATAGCGCGCCGGTTGGAGGCACACCCTCTCCGTCATGGTCCCAGGCGCTTTCCCGGACAAGCCACAGCCAGACCGGCAACTGCCAGCCCAGCAGGGTATCGGTTTTCTGGCGCACGCGCACCAGCGTGTCCTGTTTTGCCGTATCGGGTAATGCAGCCGCATTCATCACCTGCACCACGCCATCCAGAGGACGCTGCGGGCGTATGTCTTTCAGCACATCCAAAAACTTAACATCGGGCACGCTTTCCGGCAGACCGCCGTGAATAAGCACAATTCCGTCACTTTCCTGCCAGTAATCGCGCTTAAGACCTGGCACCACTTTTTCAATATCGTTGTCAGTACCCTGTACCAACAACAGGCGAACTTTGGCTTTCCAGCGACGGCGGTAGCGCAGGCGCAGGTGATCGACCAGCGCCTCAGCCACAAACCGGGAGGTATCCGCGTCGGTATGTTTTGCTTCAGGCTGGGATGCCGTAGCCTGCTGTCCGGAGGCTACCACATCCAGCTTTCCCTGCTTCTCACCGTTCTTAGCGAATACGGTTTCGAGCACCCAGCCGATGATCAGTGCTGTCAGCATTAACAGCAGGCTGATAATCACTATGCCGGTCGTACTGAATGGCCCGATATTGAAGGTGTCCTTAACCCACTCCGGCCATAGCAAGAGTGCGCCGCCAATGAGGCAGACAGATAGTGCGCCCAGAAGCAGCGCAAGCAGAAAAGTGGATGCGATTTTCATAACGGAGGAGAGCAATCCCTTGAGAGTTATTCCGGGGTGACAATACAGAGTTGTCGGTTGTCTTCTGAAAGTTCGGTGACAATAAGCTGGGCTTCGCTGTGGCTCAAACACTGACGGGTTGCCAGCAGTAACGCCTGCCAGGGAGCGGCTACGCCCGCAAACCCGACAACCGTATCAATATGGGTAATTTTATCGGCTTTAAGCCCCGGGGCATGCGCCTCCCGGGCCTTGCTGAAGATATCGCCGGAGGCTATCTGACCGCCGCTGGTCCATGCCTGCTTCAGTGCAGCTTTTTCCAGTCCTGACCACATCATGACGCGCTCAAATGCCCGGTCGAGATTGCCATCGCGACAAATCTGTGGCCGGTGAACTTTGACCGACACGTCCGGGATGTCCTTCAGGCGGCAGTTGGTCAGCAGTAATACGGAAATGGCCTCGCCGCTGTCCTCTGGAGGATGTTCGTAAAGCTGAGCGCTGACCACCAGTAAGGCAGCAGCACGGTCATAATGGCAGTCCAGCCAGTAGTCCAGGATTTCCAGCCCTGTCAGGTCGCGGATACGCACCAGCGGGTGAGTAACGCTTTTTTGCAGGAGCGACGGCAGTGTCAAAAACTGTTCACCGGTATCCACCGCCAGATAGCAGGTCAGCGTCGACGGGAGTAACGACACCAGATTCTGGACATGGGCGATTACCTCCTGAAAATAATGCGCCTCCCGGTCAGCTATCTCTCCGGTGGCGGCCAGCGCCCGGTGACGAACCGGATTGCCGCCATTAACGGGCTCACAGGGCATCATCAACGGCTTTTTAGCTAACACCGCCTCGTGCGTCATTGGACTGGCAGACCCCAGTCCGTTAATCAGGACTTCACCAATAAGCCAGGCAAAGCGCTGCCCGCGCGCAACGTCTGAGCGATACCGGGCGGCAGTTGTGACATTTTTTCTTTCACAACGCCCACGGAGGAGTGCGTAGCCAAAATAGCGCCCGACAATTAGCAGACCCCACAACACGACAGGCAAGCCTGTTGCCAGCCCCCAGAACGCAGCACCGGAGCGCTCGCCCTTCCAGAACAGGAATGTGGTCGCAACCCCTGCCAACAACATCACAATGCCCAGGAGGAGCCAGCGTTTAAAACGCGGACGGGGCGGCAGTTTTTCCTGCGCGGGAATACGCTCAAGTTCAACCGGCACGTTTATCCCACCAGAGCATTGGGCAGTGAGCTGATAAGCGTGCAGCCGCAACCACACTTGTGGCCATGGAATGCCACAGGAACTCCGCGATCGCGATAATTTGGGTTACCTTCGACAATAGTGGTATCACCATGCTCAGGGCAGGAAACTCGATCACCTTTACGGGCCACACCAATATCACCAAAAAGCATGGTCGTTGAGCAGGACAATACGGCTCCACCGTGCGTGGTTTTGTCGCCTAACCGGATTATTGCTTGCATGGCACATTCCTATTTAAATCACCTTAAATATATATTTTACGCAGCAACTCTAAACATATTATTCTTTGGCTATATAGAAACCATATTTGATTTCATGCTCTCTATTACCAGAGTCGTCGATGTATTTGGCAATGATATATGACTCGCCATTGTAACTTACATAATAAGGTTCAATCATACCTTCAACCGGCAAAATTCTTTGAGTGGTTTTGTTTTTTAAACTAGCTTTCCAAATGCAAGCCAAACCGCCTTGATTATCAAAGTAAAAATCATCACCACCCCCCACGTATAATTTCTTTCATACCCCCAACCATCTCGTTCCTCTTCAGCTTGAGGCAGAAAAACATTGACACCCAGATCGGGTCTGTTCGCTGGAAAATAATACACACCCTCATCAACGTTTGTTTGTCTCAAATCAGGAGAGGCAATACGCCATTTATTATCGGGTGAAATAATTTTGCTAACACACAAGCTATCACCGCAATATCCTTGCCACACATGCGCATCAGATTGTTCGTTCATTTCATGCTTGATAAAGTACGGTGCTGTGATATGATCATCAATATTATTAATTTCATATATATCTTCAAATTCACCAGACCTAACTGCATATGTGGCAAGCGAATCACTACGCCCCTTCAAATATACATCTATACCTGCCCCCTCTCTTGAATATTTTGCTAATATTGTATTCTTACCGTCAGTATTCTTCATAATATAAATACCATCATCCGTCTTGACAATGTACAATAAAACTAAGTTATGATTGACAATAAAATGAGTTAATATCTTCCAATAAAATACATCTTCAGCTAATGATGGTATACCGAATTCTCGGTTTAGATCATACTCCATGACTAATGGTCTTATTCTCCATTGTTTGTCACTAATAGTAAATCCATATTTATTCACCAACCCATATTTCAAGGGTTTATCCAACTCGCTAAAAACTTCAGACACTGAAATAAAAGAAGGCATATAAGTCAACTCTCTATATCTGTTGTTATATGAGTTTTCTATGCATGAAATATTCTCACCACATTTATTTCTTTGCTCTAACCATTCGAGCTGTTGCCTTTTTAGGGTACCAACGCTCAAACTATCATTAATTTTTGATATGTATTTTTTGTTGGCAATATCATCAATCCCGCTTAGTGATAGATTATTGCATATCGTCTGCTCAGTTACATTTAACCCTTTCATGTCGCATTTAAATGCTGCGGCAAAAGTACCCAGTGGCAATAAACTAAATATTCCAACTATCACCGCTAATTTTGTTAATTCCATTTTCTCTCCCAAAGTAATTGCTGGAAAACAAATGAACTGTCTTTATCGCAATGATGTTTAGCGACTAAGTGTGATGGCTTATCGAGACCCTCCCCCTTAATAAGGCAATCATACTTACATCTATTAGCATGATTATGGGCCATACCGACATTACTAAATAACATGGTCATTTAGCAGAGCAATACTTCTACACCACGTGTGGCTTTGTCACCGAGACGGATTATTCCTTGCATACTAGCCTCTATTAAATCATTTAATCACACGCATGTTTTTCCAACCATCAGGGCCCCAGAAAAAAAGCTCACTATGTGCTAATACTTTTCCCGATGAGGATTTTTTTAATAAAAACTGTGGAGATGAAGTGCTGCACTCTACATCAGGATTATCTTTATCAGACCAGCTTAGCGCTAATTGGTCACCATTTCTGGATACAGTATATTTTCCATCGCAAGTGAAAGGCGCATGCCATGAGGAAATTTTGACGACTGCATGACTGTCATCCTTGATATAAATATTCCAGGTAATACTCGCCTTAGCCCCATCAATAAGCTCTTCACCTTCCTGTGTAAAAGAATATTTTCCCGCCGAGATTTGAACAGAGGGTTCAGCAAAGGTGAACTGGTTAAAAAATACTATAACAATTCCGAAATAGATGATTTTTTTCATTCATACACCTCAGATGAACAAGTTGCTTCGACATCATATCCTAAAGAATAATAAAGATGAACGCTGCCGGATTTAGAATATACATGAACACCTTCTGAACTAGTACAATAAGAAAAAACACCATCGACACCTTGCTCATGAATTTTAAACTTATTATCTTTATAAAACTCAACATCAGGAAGGTTTTCTTTTCTAAGGTATATAAAAGCCACATCAAACTCAGATTGATAATGTGAACTTACAGGCTTTTTATAATGAAAGTTAAAGACCGTTTTGCCTCCAGAAACATCTTCAACATTACTACTCTCCTCGCCCTTCAAAAAGTCACTACCATTATAAGGAGTACACTTCTTTTCCATTGAACTGCAAATCAAAACATTATCATTCGACAAATCATCTTTTGTGGTTGAAATTTGAATCCCAGCCTCATCAACCTTAGCGATTCCAACAGATACCGATGCAGGTAGTGAAGCAGCATGGGAATGCGCAGTAAAAAGTAAACCAAGATAAATTAATTTAATATACTTAAACATATATCACCTACTTTAGTGCCCATCATCGGACCAGTGAGGAGGATCAGACAGTAATTTATGAACACCAAACGATGCCCCTATAGCATGCAATGATGATTGAGAATGAACCAGTACACTGTAACCTGAGGCATTGACCATAGACCGACCAATAACTCCCGTGATTGTCATATCAACTGCACGTCTTTGAGTAAGTATTCCCATTGATAGACTCAGCTTGATGCAATTGATGCCAGGATATTAAAACAACAACGTTTTTTACATTGTGAATTTCCATAAAAAACACAGTGTCAACATTCGGGTTACTCCCATCCATTTCATATTTATCAACTTGAGTTTTTTTGTTCCGGAATCGTAAAACAAACCGAGAGGAAAATAAGGATTTGGTTCTCTCTGAAAGTAGATTGTTTTTTCACCATCAATTTTAAACGACCCGTGAACTATCTCACCCTGTCCATATGAAGGCAATCAACAGAATGCAAATAATAAAATGCAAAGTATTTTGAAAAAAATATATTAACACTTGTTAATATTAAGCAACCCTGCACTGCATCAAACCTAACCAATCACTCCGGCTTCTTATTCAGCTCAATTACTGTAGGGACTGACATATTGGCTTGAACAAAAGGGGTTTTATTTTTTAATGTATAAATCAACTTACTGCCTTTAATTTCCGCACTTGCAGTTCCTTCACCATCAAAGGTGCTTTCAAACTTAATATCCGCAACCCCATCTTTTACATCGCCATGGATATTGTCATCGTCATCGTTTTCAGCACAATCTATACGATTGCCATTGTTTGTGATAAAACAATACTTACCTGTCACATGACTACCTGTCTGAACAAGGTCAATAGCAAATGAATTTGACTTCCCTATTTGTTCCCAATGCCCCGACATACAAGCAATTGAACTTGATGAAGCAAAGAGTAAAGCCAGCATTGTCTTTTTCATATATTTACCTTTAAGCAGTCATCCACGCGATTAATCCATCCTTTCAAGAACTTCACTTGTGCATTTGGTTTGCCGTCAGTAACCGTCAAAGAACGGTAGTAGTCTTTTCTTACATCAGCAATTCGACTAAGAAGCTGCTCTTGATTATCAATATCGTTGACACAATTAATCATATCATCATCCATACGATTATTAATACTGAGCTTTTCATTGTACTCGCCATTTAAAAGCTTTCTAATTTGCTTTATTGCACGACCGGATGTAATTGTCCAATCATAAATCATCAAAGCAATCTTTGTATTTTCTAGCTTGCAAAAGCCTTTTGGTTTCCAGTAATGATTGTAATATATGGTTTCAGCTTGCTGCTTCGTCATTTCCTTAAGGGTTTTTGATGTTGCAGGGATATTTAGATCGCCAGAAGCAAATGCTTTCCATGTATCAATTGTTATTCCCATATTAGTTTCCCCCCCCTTGTCATCAGGGTCATTAACATATCCCCCTTCATGACGAAGAATCACACCGGAAACTTTAGAAAATAAGACCTTACAGTGGTCCCCTTTAATTTTGTTTAATGCGTCTAAAAATATCACTGGATGCATATGCCAGACAGGCTCACCGCTGCTGAATCCCTCCACCTTGCTCATCCATTCCATGTCGTCAAACCACTTTCTGACATAGCTGACACACAGGGGATCCAGCTGCTTTAAAAATGTTCTCCAGCGATGATGGCTGCTGCCGCCAAACCACTCACTGTCGTGTCTGACCACCATTCGCGCCGCGATATCCCTGATATCCAGCTCTGCGTAATTCACCGCCTGACGCAGCTCTTCGCCGGAAAGGTCGCCGCTGTTGTCGCTGTCCATTTTACGCAGCAGGGCTTTATAGTAGTCAGAGACCTGTTTTTCCCGGATACCACGCTCAGGCCGTACACGCTCTGCCATTCTGGTGAACCCGTCTTTGACCCACCCTTCATGCAGGGATTTTGTCATGTCGGACGTGGACGGCTCTTCAAATGCTTTAAAGCCCAGTTTATCCAGGTCGTACTGGCCGATATCCGCATCGACATCGTCTTCGCTTACCCAGGCGCCGTCCCCGATATCAAACCAGCGCTTGCCGCTGCTGTCGGTAAACGGATGGCATTTGTCCTGCAGCATAATTTTGTGAATATCTTTCTTCACCTTACCTTCAGTTCTGGTGAAGGTATCGTCGGAACGGCTGTAAATAAAGCTTTCCGGGTGGATATGAACATATTTCGGGCCGCTCTTCACCTGTGCCTTATTGCTCAGAAAATCGATCATCCGGCTGTCGGTGCTGAGCACTTCAATGTGTGCGAACGCACTTTTCTCCACAGCACCCATGCTGTCAGGGGCAATGTCTTCCGCGAGATAACCCACAGCATCGCCCGCTGCAACCTCCATTTTGGTTGCCGGTTTAGCGACGGCATCAAATGTGCCCTGTGCTACAGCCTGCTGCATCCAGGCCGGCAGGTTTGCCCTCTGCTCACCCACAGGGGTCACAAATTGCGGGTCAAGCGACACCCAGAACGCCCTGCCGGTCATTTCGGATTTGCTGTTCAGCGCCCGGGCAAGCCCGAACGTCTGCGTCTGTCCCTCCAGGTTGAAGTTGGCTTCCCGCAACACAATGACGCTGTCACCCGTTTTTAGTTTCTTCTTCGCGACCGGGGCCTTATCTCCGTCTTTTTCCTTGCCGGTATATTCACGCTGACGCAGCCCGTCGCCCTTCTTTGTAACCTGATACAGCCTGTGTTCTGGAAAGGCTGAGAGCGGTGCCAGCCCGATATAGAGCGAGTAAAAATCGAGGCTGTTATCCTTCTTTTCGGGATCGGGGGTACAGATCGATTTGACCAGCACAAACGTACTGGAATACTGCAGCGGGTTACTGATGTATTTACCGGTCAGATAGTCCTGATTAACACGCCAGGCCACTACTTCGCCGCCTGCCATAAACTGAAGCGGCACCGCCGTGTCTGCCGTCTCGTTTGTCAGCACGGAACCCGGGGCGCTCTTACGGGTAATGTGGATCCCGCCGTGCCACATGTTATTCGTTCCGGCCAGCCAGGAGCCGTGCGGCTCCTGAAAGAGCGACTCCATCATGTCATCCACGGTGGCGTACTGCTCGCCATTCGCTTTTCGGGCAGGAAAACAGATTTTCATTCCGGTTATCCTTAACGTGAAGGGATATTACGTGTTTTGGGCGGCGTCACGCTGGCGTTTGTCTGGCTGAACCTGGGCGGCGTAATGTCCATGCTGCCACCCGCCATTGATGAGCGGTAACTCGCAGATTTGACCAGGTAATCCCCCGGGGTTTCTTCCAGAATGCCGCCGTTGTCCAGCGTGATGCTGGAGCCGCCGCCGTTGAGTCGCAGTTTAGGCGCACTGATGAGCAGCTCATCCTTGTTGCTGCTGATGGTAAACAGCAGCGCTGAGGTCATCTCCATTGAGCTCGCCTCTGCGCGGACCTCAACATCTCCCTGATTAGCAATCAGCCTTGCCCCGGACTGATGGGCAAACAGCCCGACAGACTCACTAGCAGCCAGCGTAATGTTCTTCATTGCCCCCATATCCAGATGCTGACCCGCATTCAGGATAGTGTTCTGCTTGCTGGTCATCTGAAGGTGCTCCCCCGACGTGAACGCAACACCCTGCGGTGCACTGCCCAGCAGGACGGCGGACTGAAGGTTTCTCAGGCGGTTTTCCAGCAGCCGGTTCTGGCTTTCAAGGTCGGATGTGAGTGCCTGTGCCTGCTGCGCGAGCAGATTGAGCCGCTTCATTTCGGCCGCCGACTGATTCAGGCGTTCAATAGCCGGCGCCATATCCAGCATTTTGCCCTGCGCCGCCGGCTGTGCATCGGCGGTCAGGAACATCCCCCGTCCGGCACGCAACGCCCCGTATTCATCGGTGCGCAGTTCAAAACCGGTTCCGCGGGGTTCACGATCGCTGTCCACGACGTGACCACCGTTGAGTTGTGTCTTGCCAAACGGCGTCGCCAGCTTGAAATGCTCTTCCTGACGCTTGTCTTCCAGACGGAATTTGTTATCCCCCGCCGTACGCCAGATATTACGCGTGTGGTTATCGCGGGTAACGTGGTCAGGGTGTTCGGAATCATGCTGAGCGTGGGCAATATACGGACGGTCAGGATCACCGCCGTCGAACATCACCGAGACTTCAGTGCCATCAAGCAGCGGGGAGTGGAAGCCGTAGGTATCCCCGGCATAAGGTTTCGCCAGGCGAAGCCAGAGGTAGGCATACCCCTGTTCGGTGCCGTTACGATCAAAATCCAGCCGGACGCGATATCGCCCCTGGTTGTCGAGAAACGCGTAGGTGTCATGCTTCTCATCGCTCTCCACCCGGGCAGGCAGGGAGCCGGCCACCACCGGGCGGTTCAACAGAGCCGGGCGATAGCAGACCGTTTCACTGTATGGAATACCCGTGAAGCGGAGCTGGAACCCCTTATCACGTGCACCGGAGGTGTGAATCTTGGTGATAACAATGCCGCCCTTCAGCGAATCAGCAAGGCCACGGCCCTGTGGCTCCAGCACTTCCCCGGGGGCCAGAACCGGACTGCTCGCACGTCCCGTGACGGTCTGCTGAGCATTGAGGTAGCGCTCATGGCGCAGACGGGCATACCAGGCGCCGCTCTCCGGGGTGTCCCCATCCCCCTGGTTCAGGAATGGTTCAGCGTAGTGATACACCTCACCGGTGGTCGCCCCGCCCTCCTGGCGAACCGTCACCGAACTGTCCTGTGGGGCCAGCGCATCGCGGTAGTTATAGTCACGGGTGGCCACACTACCGGTGACCACGCGGTCTGTCGGCCGAATATCCCAGACGCTCTCCTGGCCGTTATCACTGGTGCGTGACGGCGGAATAAGAGGCAGCTTTACGCCAAACTGATACTGCATCTGGCTGTCCTGGAAAATTACTACATCCTGTTCAATGCGGCCGTCCATTTCAAAGCGCCAGAAGATACCCACTTCAGCCAGCAGGCGCTGAACAAAGGCCAGGTCTGTCTCACGCCACTGGGTGATGAGCTCCCGGGCCGGATAGGTCTGCGACAGACGAAATTCAAAATCTGCTCCTCCCAGTCCGTGAGAGCGCAGTACCTGTTCCACCACTTCCGGTACGGACTGATTGAGATATACCGCGCATCGCTCGGTATGGTGCATCAGGGCAATACGTGGCACGAGTCGCAGGGTGTAGGTGATTTCATCCCCTGACACGGAGATCCGACGGAATGTATCCACCACGCCGTATACCGTGCGCATTGGCGCGGCTGGTGTGCCATCAAACAATGGCGTCTGAAAGGTGAAGGATGCCGGTTTCAACATCACCTCATTGCTGGCAATGCTCGCCGCACAGGTGAAGGTGACATCGTAGTGCCACGGCTGGCTCAGCGTTTCGCTGGCGCGAAAACGCAGCACGTCGAGGAAGTGTGAACAGTCATGGATATCCACACGATAACGGGACAGCCCCAACGCTTCAGCAAATTTCTTCTGCGCCAGACGGGTAACATTACTATTCATCCTATATCTCCCTTACAGAACACCCACCACCGTCAATTAATTATCACCACTAAGGAAAGCAATGCGATTATTGATCATTCTTATCTGGCACTGATAAATTTCGATACGCTGTTTAATATCGACATTGTTCGATTCTGCGTCGGACAATTTCCCGCATTTAGTAAACTTTTCATTTACCCATGCCAGCTGTTCTTTTTTTAACGCATTTCGCGAAGAGTCCGGGAGTTCTCGCCACACGGAATTCAGGTTGCGGTCTGAAAGTTTATATTCGGCCTTAGCAGAATCCAGCGCATCTTTGAACTGAGCATTAATAATCTGGCTTTTATTAATGGACAATACACTGATATTGAAAAGGGCATCAGACAAATTAGTCCGGTTAAACTGGCTGAAGATGACATCCTTACCGTTGTCTGCAAGCTTAGCGCTGTAACTGACATCACTCCAGACCACGCTTCCATTATTCAGTTTGCCATAGTTCCCTGTAATAAAATGCAAATAGTCTGGTTCGCTACTCACCACATCCAGTGTTTCCTGTGGTACTTTCACTGAGATAGTTGCGCTACAATTAAGACCATAGCTTCCCTTACCAGATGTAGAGACATTACTGACGCTAACCACCAGGCTATTAAGCTTATTCTGATAGTCAGCAATGGGCTTATCATAACTGTATCTGGATTTTGTCAGGTAATCACTTTGCAGCAGGCCTGAAGCATCACTGCGAAAAAAATCCGAAAGGGCTTTAACGGCGTCTTCTCTGCCACATTTAAAATCATCGGATGAACTAAAAAAACCCGCATAAGCATTTACTGTAAAGGTCAGAGCCATAACCGCCGGGACAATTTTTTTAAACATCATAGGTTTCTTCCTTTTTATTAGCAGTAACAGCAACATTCCGTTGCCAGTAATAAATAATTCCGTTCTGCGCTATGATTTCACGGCATCAAATTCCAGCACTATTCCCTCTTCGTCATTCCAGCCAAGCGTCAGGGAGTGTGGTTTCTGTTTCGCGGCCATGTGAGTCAGCAGTTGCTGGCTCGTTACCGGCAGGATTTGCTGGTTGAGCAGGCTGTCAACGTTGCGCGCCCCGGTGTCCGGCAGCAGGCAGGAGGCGGTCAGCGCATCAAAGAGACTTTCATCGATATGCGTGATCAGACCGTAGTGGCGGTGCAGGCGCTGGCTAACCTGCGACAGCTTCATTTTCACGATGGTGCGCATCGCCGCTTCGGCCAGCGGGCGATAAATTACGGTCTGGAAGCGGGCTAACAGCGCCGGCTGGAAGTGGTCGCGTAAAATCGGGCGCAGCAGTTCGTGCATGTCGCTTTCTGTCGCTTCCGGCTGTTCGTCCAGCAGCTGCATCAGGTGGTCACTGCCGAGGTTCGAGGTCATCAGGATAACGGTATTGCGAAAGTCGATTTCACGCCCTTCGCCGTCTCGCATAAAGCCGCGATCAAACACCTGGTAGAACAGGTTCATGACATCACGGTGCGCCTTTTCCACTTCATCAAGCAGCACCACACTGTACGGGCGCTTGCGCACCGCTTCGGTCAGAATACCGCCCTGACCGTAACCCACGTAACCCGGCGGCGAGCCTTTCAGCTGCGACACCGTGTGCGGCTCCTGGTATTCAGACAGGTTAATGGTGATGAGGGATTTCTCACCGCCGTACAGCACATCCGCCAGCGCAAGCGCGGTTTCGGTCTTACCGACGCCACTCGGGCCGACCAGCAGAAATACGCCCTGCGGCCCATTCTCGGACGTGAGACCCGTTTTTGCAGCACGCAGGCGCCGGGCGATGGCGGTCAGCGCCACGTCCTGCCCGACCACGCGCTTGCCGATTTCGTTTTCGAGTGTCAGCAGTTCGGTCTGTTCATCTTTCATCAGGGAGGAGAGCGGGACGCCGGTCCAGTCGGCAATCACGTTGGCAACCATACGGATATCCACATCCGGCCGGATAAGTGCACCGTCCTGCTGCAGAAAATCCAGCTGTTGCTGCAGGGTGTGAGTATCTGCCTGACGACCGATGTCCTGACGGCAGGCTATCAGCTCCCCGACCAGCTGGCGCTCTACCTCAAGACGGGCTTCCTGCGTTTTCAGCTCCGATTCAAGCTCCGTGCGCAGCGTGTCGATGGCTGCCAGCCGGTCACCGTGTGACGATGCTCCTGCGGCAATGTCCTCCAGCAAGTCCTGTGTTTCCATCTCAAGCGCTATCAGACGGGATTTCAGGCGTACAATGGCTTCCGGCACGGTATCAAGACTCATGCGCACTCGCGCGGCGGCGGTATCCAGCAAATCAACCGCCTTGTCCGGCAGCTGGCGGCCGGTCAGGTAGCGACGGGACAGCGTGACGGCTGCGCGGACGGCATCGTCAGTGATGTGCACATTATGGTGTTCGGCGTAGCGGGATTTCAGACCACGCAGCATCAGGCACGCTGTGTCATCGTCCGGCTCATCGACCTTCACCATCTGGAAGCGACGCTCCAGGGCAGCATCGCGCTCAAAATATTGTTTGTATTCAGACCATGTGGTAGCAGCGATGGTGCGAAGTTCGCCACGCGCCAGTGCCGGTTTAAGCAGGTTGGCCGCATCTGCGCCTCCCGCCTGGTTACCCGCGCCGATGATGGTGTGGGCTTCGTCAATAAACAGCAAAATTGGGGTGGGCGACTGCTGTACAGCATCGATGACGTTTTTCAGGCGCTGTTCAAATTCGCCCTTAACCCCTGCCCCCGCCTGCAACAGGCCGAGGTCAAGGGTACGGAGAATAACTGGCTTCAGGCTTTCCGGAACGTTGCCTTCAGCGATACGTAAAGCCAGACCTTCCACCAGCGCCGTTTTGCCGACGCCTGGTTCACCCACCAGAATCGGGTTGTTCTTGCGACGGCGCGAGAGAATGTCCACCATCTGGCGGATTTCAGTATCACGACCAAAGACCGGGTCGATTTTGCCTTCTCTGGCTTTGGCAGTGACGTCGAGGGTGAATTTATCCAGCGCATTCTGCAGGGCCGGGGTCAGTTCCCCCTCTTTCAGTTCTGCAACAACCGGACGGCCAACAAACTCCACCTCACTACCGTGGCTCTGCGCCAGCTTTGCTTCACGCTGCACGTCCGGACGTTCGTCCGACTGTGCGTCGAGCAGAGGACGCAGACGCTCCAGCTGGCTCTGGCCCAGCGTCAGCAGCGGCCACAGGCCGTCGCAGCGGACCAGTTTCTGTTTGTCAACCAGCGCCATCAGCAGATGGATGCTGCGTATTTGTTCCTCGCCGTTAAGAGAGGCAATCAGCCAGGCTTCCTGTAGAAGAGACTGAATGGCATCAGACAGCTGCGGACGGTGTCGTACCGAGCGCGGCTGTTTATCGAGCCAGCCAAGCAAATCCTGCCAGATGGCGTCCATGTCCCACTCGTAGCGGCGCGCCAGCACGGTCAGGTCGCCTTCACCCTGCTCCAGCAGTTTCAACAGCCAGTGCTCCGGCAAAATGTCGGCATGCGCTCGCGTCTGACACAGGGAGGCTGCTCCTTCGAGTGCACGGGCACAGTAAGGATTGAGTCGTCGTAACAGCACTGCTGCATGATGTTCCATCGTGTTTTCTCTTGTTCAGGCACGCTACCGCCCATGGCCGTTAACCGATGCCCATAAGGTAAATGCCAATAAATTGTGAGCTTGCTTTGCACAGCGTCCGCGCTGCAGGCGCTGTGCAAAAAAAAGCGGGCAGAGAGTCCTGCCCGCCGGGGGCTTACGCGGTGGCGCGTTCATTCCAGGAATCGGAATGAATGATGTTGCCGTCTTTGTAAGTCCAGGTGATTTTTTCGTAACGCAGTTCAATCTGCTCAAGGTGGTTATGCTTCTCGTAAGCGGGATCCTTGATGTCGTGCATCACTGGATTGACTTTCACCACTTTCACGTTTTCCAGCCTGGTGTTGAAGTACTCCACTTCCTGGCCTGCGTCGTTGATTTTGTACCACTTGAATTCCGCAGATTTCAGGGTCTGACCGGTGGTTACCGCCTTGTACAGATAGGGACTGGAGGAGTCGATTTCCTTGGTGAACCGAAACGGCGTGTGGATACGGGTGCCTGTCAGCTTGCCGGTATTGTTGTCGGTCGGGATGTACAGGTTATGCTCCTGCGCAACAACCTCGATGCTGCCATCACGATCCTGTACGTCCACCGACCCTTTGATGTCCGCGCCACTGTCGTCTTTCAGCCAAAGATAAACAGGAATTGCCATGGGTTACTCTCCATTGTGTTGTGAAACGTCATCATCCTGCGATGACGCTGAGGGTTGGTCCGGTATCTGACAGGCATTCACCTGCGGCACCAGACTGATTTCGACACGACGGTTTTGCGCACGGCCTACCGGCGTGTCATTAGTTGCGATTGGGCGGCTTGCGCCATAGCCCTGCACCGCAAAACAGCTTTCCGGCACATCGCCGGTATCCCGCATCCAGTCACGTACCGCTTCGGCGCGCTTTAGGGACAGCATCTGGTTCAGTGCCGGGTTACCTGTGTTATCGGTATGCCCGCTGACGACAATCAGCCAGCCTGGTTTGGCCTTGATACCGACTAGCGAGTTCACCAGCATTTTGGTTGATCCGGTTTTCAGCAACGCTTTACCGGAGTCAAACAGCGACATGCTGTCAAGGCGGAGGATCCTCGGCACCGGTTTGTGTCTGGGCTCCGGTTTTGGCAGCGGAGGGGGAATGTAGGTATCGATAGCCTGCTGCACCGCGAGCCACAGACGATCCCCTGAATACAAGGCCAGGCCATAATGCTGTGGGATGCCCTGACGCTGCCAGCGCTCCAGTAACAGCACATCCTGCTGCAAGGCATGCAGGGCCTGTGCTTTAGGGATATAGTGGCTCATCGGTATAGCCGTCCACCGTTGAAGGTCGGCACTAACCTTACGTATAAGTGTCTGATTATGTTGCACGGATAGCGCAATGGCGCTAAGTGCGCACAACAGCAAAAACATCACGATCCGACACCCGGTTTTGTCCCCCTTTAACGGGGTGGTATAGGGTGCCAACAGCGGGAGAACAGGATCGGCAAAATGCCAGCGGCGTTCATAAGCATTGATGTGAGAAGAAGGGGCGATACAGGTCTGACGAAATAGCCATTGTGGCCACAGCGCCATCGCGGAGGTGCAGATCTGGCCAAAGCGTAGGGTAACAGCGAAGGGATGGACTGGCGGACACAGGCGGTCAGTTTTCGCTAGTTCATCCAGCATTATCCTGTGCAGCATCGAGGTGGCTTCAACAATAAATGGTTGTACCGTAGCCGTCTGGGCTAATCGTTGCCATTCACTGAGGGAAATGGCCGGTTCGTCGTCCCGATAGACCAGAGCGGCGTTGTCCTGTAGCACAATCCAGGGCGTTTCCGGGCCACTCAACTCAACATTTACCACCACTGATACGGTATAGCCTGTCAGCTCACGAAGCTGTTTCATCTGCAGACGCACGGCTTTCAGCGAAGCGCGCATTAGCGCTTCGTCTTCATGGCGATCCGGCAGGCAACGGAACATGACCGCAAGCTGCCCTGCCATGGCCGGGCTACGAGCCAGTAATTCCTCCGCCAGGACGGTCAGATCTGCCGGGGCAGATATGCGCAGGAACCAGCCTTCAGCCGTGCCCCGGCATGGGCCAGCAGGGAACATATCGTCATCTAAATCCCCGCATACCATGACTATCGGGCCAGTGTAATCTTCAGGCGGAAAGCCTTCCTTCTCGCCGGTGTGCTGAGCAGCATGTCTGCACAGATAACGTTGCCGGGTTATGACTGCGGCAACCAATACCGAAAGCAGCGTCAGAAAGACCTTCCCTGATATCGGCCAGGCTAGAAATCCCCAGATGAGCCAGAGAACGGCCGGCAGGCACAACAATGCCGGAAACACCGTCAGGGCGAACATGCGTCCGTGCATCAGTGTGGCTCCAGGAGTTGTTGGTGTAGCAGAGCTTGCAGCCACAGGTGCCCACCAAACCACGCGATAACGGTCAGTACCAAAGCCAGCACGGTCCAGAACCAGACAGAACGCAGCAAAGTGTAGCGACGACGTCCGGTTTTCTGTACCACCAGGGAGGCGCCTGTTTTAAGCGGCGGCACGCGTTCATTCAGTGCATTGATAACCTCATCACGACGGGACTGCCCCATACCTGTCAACCGGTACTGCCCCTGGAAACCAAGTGCCAGCACCCGCTGGTAGCAGGTCAGTACAGCAAGCTCAGGCGCGGGATGACGCAGTATCTCCGCGATACGCTCATACAGTGCCTCACCAGCACGCAGTGAACCAAAGTACACCGCCTGCAGCGGGGCTGAACGCCAGGCTTTTTGTCCCGTGTCCAGTATGGCCATGTTCATCACGTCATCGGCCCCGTCATCAGAGGAAGAGCGATCGGTGACGTCCGCTTCGCCAGTATCCCTGTCTGCTGTTTTTAGTTCAGACCTGCGGTTTAGAACGGTTTCATCCAGCAGAGCACACTGAGCGTAAGTAATATGATCGATACTTTCTGCATCAAACCCCGCCTCATTCAGCGCCTTACGCACGCTCTCTACCTGCGCTTTACATGCCGAATACAGTGCCGGACCGTCCGTTACCTGCCCGCCGTGACGCAACTGCGCCACAGTGAGCCAGGTTTCTGCCATCAAGGCATCAATATCGAAGTCTTTTATCATGAGCGCAGCACCGCAAAGAGTTCTAGCTCAAGCTCACCGAGCACGGACGGAACATAAAACACGCAGACACCCTGATCGAGCATTTCACGGGCGGCATCGCTCTCCATATCTAGTGCAAAGTATTGATTCTCAAGACGTATCGGCAGCGCAGCTGGCACGCGGCTCAGGGCAATAAGGCCAATACCTTCCACAGCCAGGCCGGACACTTCGCCAACACTGGCAGGCGCCCCGGCTATACAGACCCTGGCGAAACGTTCAGCAATTTGCCAGACAGGTTGATTCGCCCGAACAGAGAGATAAAAGTCGGCTTCATCACGCAGGCGAATATCGTGCAGCACCGCTTTCCAGGTCTCCGAATCCATGCGATCCATACGGACAGCCACCACGCGAGAAGGCAAACTGGCTTCCAGTAATTCGCTGATAAGGTCGAAGAGCGGTGGGAACGTTCTCTCCGGCGCGCTATGGTCATAGCCCGGAATTGCATCCAGGTCGTGCTCAAGCGAGAACGTCAGCATACTGCCAGCAAGACGTGCCAGTTCGAGCCAAACCTGCTCAGGATGCCTGCCCGGGAAACGTTCAAACTCTGAGAGCACCCGGGCATGCGAATTCAGGGCATTCAGCAGCCAGAAGAGAGATACATCCGCGACCGCAAAATCGGCCATCCTGTCGTTGCTTTCGCGACGCATAGACATCAAACGCTGACGACGAGACCGCAGCTGACGGTTCAACAACGCAAGACGTTCACACAGGCCGCGGCTTGCAGAGAAGAGAGCCATCGGGGGGATAAAGTCAGGATCCTGACGCCAGCCCTCCTGCCCGTCCGGCAACAGACGGGCAATAGCGCAGGTATCCCAGGCGCTGTTGTCTTCATGTCCGAAACGGAATGTCAGATTAAACCGGGCCACCGCCATTGACTCTTCTTCCTGGCCGAAACGATCGGCGACCGTCTCCCAGGCTTCCCGATAGCGCAGTGGACGCTCTGCGGGTGTCGTGTCGGTCTGCACATTAACGATGCCAGCTTGCATTACCGGTAACGCCACATACACCGTAACCGGCACATTGCCTGCATAAACAGATGCGTCAATTTCACGCGGTTCGGGCGGCAGGTCGCTGAACCGGGTATCAACCAGCGTGTCATCCGATAGCCAGAGGCGCAGCAGCTGCGCCTGAACCCGACCGGAAGCCAGCATCGCCTCATCCAGCTCTACATGCTCGACCCCCCAGGGAAAGACACTTCCACGAGCGGCAATACCAGCCCGGGAAAAGGCATCCCATTCAGACTGCTGCTGAAAATGTTGGGGGGCCAGTAGAGCCCCTTCATTCCATAATGGACGGTAGATTTTCATCCGTGATCTGCCCTCGCCTTACGCTTTCGCCTTCGGCATCTGGGAAACCAGCGACAAATTGACGTCCATGCCTTCCACCTGGAAGTGCGGTACGGCATAGAGTTTTACGCGGAAGAAGCCTGGGTTATCTTCGATATCCTCAACCACCACCTTCGCGTCGCGCAGCGGATGCGATGCCTGCAGTTCGTCGCCCGGGTCGGTCATTTCGGTCACCAGGCTGCGCACCCAGGTGTTCAGCTCCAGCTCCAGCAGGCGGCGATCCTTGGTGGTGCCGATATTTTCACGCTGAATCAGCTTCAGGTAGTGGGCAATGCGCGACAGCAGGAAGATGTAAGGCAGACGCGCGTTGATGCGGCTATTGGCCGTGGCATCGGCAGTGTCGTAGATTGCGGGCTTCTGGGTAGAGTTCGCCGAGAAGAAGCAGGCGTAGTCGCGATTTTTATAATAGGAGAGCGGAATAAAGCCGAGGTTGGCGAACTCGAACTCGCGCGTTTCCGGAATCATCACCTCTGATGGGATCTTCACCTGATTGCCGGTACCGAGATCGTAGAGATGAATGGGCAGATCCTGCACCGCGCCGCCCGCCTGTGGACCGCGGATCTGCACGCACCAGCCGTTGTTGATAAAGCTGCGCACCATATTGGCGGCGAACGCAAACGACGCGTTGGTCCACAAATATTTATTATGATCCGGGCCTTTGACCTCTTCGACGTAGTTGAAGCTGCGCACCGGTACGGTATCCGGGCCGTACGGCAGACGCCCCAGCACGCGCGGCATCACCAGACCGATATAGCGCGAGTCGTCTGTTTCGCGGAACGATTTCCACTTAATATATTCGGCGCGATCGAAGTAGTTGCCGATATCCTTGATGGCCGCCACCTCCTCCATCGACTCTTTCAGGAAGAATTTTGGACCGGCGGAGCCGATAAAAGGCATATGCGCGGCAGCAGAGACTTTAGAGATATTGCGCAGCAGCGCCACATCCTGAGCGGAGGCGTCAAATTCATACGCGGAGATCAGCGCGCCAATCGGTTCACCGCCTGGGGTGTCATATTCGGCGACGTAGGTCTGCAGATAGAGGCCGCTCTGGATAATTTCCGGGCTGTCTTCGAAGTCCCGGCGCAGATCCTCCTTAGAAAGATCGAGCAACTCAATTTTCACGTTCTGACGAAAATCAGTTTTATCCACCAGCGATTTGACGCCGCGCCACAGCGACTCCACCGCCTGAAAGGCTTCATGATGCATAACCGCATCCAGCTGACGGCTAATTTGATGGTCCAGCGCGGCGATATGGTGGTCAATCAGGGTCTTATCGAGCTTCTCAACTTTTGAGCCCGCTTTGCTCAGGCACGCCAGAAAGACCTGCATGCCAGCGGTCAAACGCTCGTCGGCGGTAGCGTCCGACATCGCCTGCGCATCCTGCCAGATATCCAGCGCGCTCAGTTCTGAGACAGGCTGTAGATTGATTTTTTTGAACAGAGAGGCATAAACCCCGCTCGCGTCCGGCTTTTCCAGTACCAGACTTTCGCTTCCAGTTCTGTTTTCGTTTTGAACAGTCATAAGCATTCCTTTTAATCCATTAAAACGTCGCTGCCGTTAAGCCTTCGGCGCCAGCGCCGACAGTTCGCTACGCAGTTCCGCGCTCAGCGCCGGGTCCAGCAGGATTTTTTCCAGCTCTTTACGGAAAGCCTGGTTATCCAGTAAATTCGCCTTTAAATCGCGCAGCAGATTACGCATCGCAAGCATGGCTTTAAGCTGGGGGATCTGACGCGCCACCTGCTCCGGCGTAAAATCTTTCATATCCCGAAAAGTCAGGCTGATATTTTCCTCGCTGCCGTCGTCAGCCAGTGTGTTTTTTATAGTGAGGTCAACTTTTGGGGAATATTCAGCAAGCACGCTATTAAAATTATTCTTATTGACGCTTATTTTATTCCGCTCCGATAAAGGTGCGGTTTCCTGACCATGGCTAAAATCGCCAGCGACCAGTAACTTCAAAGGTAATTCAGTTTTTTTAGTTGCGCCGCCGGTATGGAGATCCAGCTTAAGATTAATACGTGCTTTAGGTACTTCACTCTGGAAGCTGTCAGCCATTACTCTTTCCCTCGTTTAATCGCTGCGTGATAGTCGTGATAAAACTTTCCCGCCGAGATAATAGAGCAATAAACCGCAAGGAATCAAATACTCAACCCTCTGATTCGCAATTAGAATACTCTTAAATATTTGGCAATCAACGTTAATGAAAGGTTATCAAATTGAGCAGTAAACTCTGCAGTATTTAAATTTCGCCCTGACGTCATCTGCCATAAAACATCGCCGCAACATGCTTCTGACTTCTAAGCTAAATAATTTAATAGAAATCAAAAAAACCAACAAAAGCAACAAGCTAACTGCCTTAACGCTCGCTGATAATCCGTTTGATGGTTACAGTTAAAATAAACGTGACCTGCCTCTCAAATAAATACCCAACCCGATCCAAAGAAGGCGTTATATTCTCAGAGATCGTGACCTTTCCTGGGCGAAACCCGTTATTAACAGAAAATCTAACTAGATCTGCTAACAGTTACCCTGCCTGGAAAATAAAAGGATCACCAAATGACAATTGAGAATTTTCAGCTCATGGCGAAGCCGTCAGGATCACTCTGCAATCTCGATTGCGCCTACTGTTTCTACCTTGAGAAAGAAAACCTTTATCCGGAGAGAAAACAAAACTGGCGCATGACAGACGCTACGCTGAAAAAATATATTGCCTCGCATATCGCTTCGCAAAAGGGCGATGTGGTCGACTTCCTGTGGCAGGGAGGCGAACCCACCCTGCTGGGGATTGAATTTTATCTTCGCGCCGTTGAGCTGCAGACCAGATATCGCGGGGCAAAATCCATTAACAACTTCTTTCAGACCAACGGCGTTAATCTAAATAAGGAGTGGGCGATATTTTTCCGTGAGCACCACTTTCTGGTTGGCGTATCGATAGATGGGGACCGCACCAGTCACGACGCGTACCGTATGACGCGAGCGGGCAAAAGCACCTTTAACGCGGTTCTTGAGGGAATCGTCCTGCTGAGGCGCCATCACGTTCAGTTTAATACGCTTACTGTGGTTAACGACGTCAACGTCCGCCGGCCCGTTGAGCTTTACCGTTTTTTGAAAAGCATCGGCAGCCGCTATATGCAGTTTATTCCGCTTACGGAACGTCGGGCATCGACGGCGGCTGCGAATGGACTGACCCTGGTCCCGCCGACGTTTTCTGGTGCGTGTCGCGTTGAGCCATGGTCCGTCTCTCCTCAGGCATGGGGCGCGTTTCTTAATGCGATTTTTGATGAATGGGCCACTCAGGATATCGGACAGACCTTTGTCATGAATTTTGAGCAAACGCTGGCGCAGCTGTACGGCATGCAAAGCGCCTGCGTGATCGGCGTCACCTGCGGCGCCAATCCGATCGTTGAGGCGAATGGCGATGTTTACAGTTGCGATCACTTCGTCTATCCCGAATACAAACTCGGCAATATCCATTGTCAGGATCTCGCCGCAATGGTGAACTCGCCGCAAAATTGGGCCTTCGCCCGGCGAAAAACGGCCGATATCAGCAAAGATTGTCTGAGCTGTCCGTTTCTGCAGGTCTGTAACGGCGGCTGTCCAAAACAGCGCTTCGCGCTTTCCAGCGAAGGTAAGCCCAATAAGCACTATCTTTGCGAAGGATTCCGCATTCACCTGAGCCATGTCGTACCCGCGCTGCATCGTCTCTATAGGCTGCTGAGAAGAGAGGCGTCGCCAACGCGTATTAAGAAAGAGATGAAAGCGATGTTGCTAAACCGCTAGCCGCGCCAGGCTGCTACGCTCTATCAGGCGCCTGATAAAGCGAAGGCGGAAAATAAGTCTTTCCGCCTTCGCTGTGAGCGCGTTATTGCGCTTCTTTCATATATTGCTGCTTAATATATTCCTTCGTTTTCTGCATGGCTTCGCTCATTTTTTGCAGCTTTTGCGCTTTATCAGGCGTGTCCGGCAGGAAGCCGACAAACTTATCGCGGGTACCGTAAGGCCGCATCCAGCCTTTAGGGAAATTCGCCGCTTTCACGCCGTTGCCATTGTCTTCGTAGCGCTGAACGATACCTTCGGAAAGTCTGGCGTTATAGGGAATGACGTTTTTGCCCGCATGGTCGCTGAGCTTGTTGAACAGCTCCTGGCGCAGCGCCTGTTTGATTTTCACAATAGCGGGGTCGGTCGCGTTAATCAGGTTATGCATCTCTTTGGGATCCGCTTTCAGATCGTAGAGCTCTTCCGTATCCCAGACGCCATAGTAGTTGATGTACTTATAGCGGTCGCCGCGTATAGCGAAGGTGGTTGGCGTATAGGGGAAGTTATATTCCCAGAAGTATTCATAGACGAAGGTTTGACTACGCGGTTCGGCCGGGGATTTGCCGCTGCCCAGCGCCAGGAAGCTGGAGCCGTCGTAATTTTTCGGTTTAGCGATGCCAGCCGCATCCAGAATGGTTGGCGCGATATCAATATTGGCGACCACGTCGTCAACTACGCGACCTGCATCAAATCCCGGTCCACTGGCGAGAAGCGGAACGCGAATCGACTCTTCGTAAGCGTTGCGTTTATCCGTCAGGCCATGTTCGCCGAACATAAAGCCATTATCTCCCATCACCATAATAATGGTGTTTTTATCCAGGCCCTGCGCTTTCAGATAGTGGCGGATACGTCCCACGCTCTCGTCAACCGACATCAGCGTTTCGTAATAATTCTCCAGCCAGCTGTTGTAATCCATGTTCTCCATATAGGGAAAATCGATGCCGTGCCAGCTGTTGCGCTGGTCTTTAACCCAGCGCGGTTTTCCTTCATAGTTCGCCGCGTTATTGACCCAAGAGTCAGGCTTTTTGAATACCTTGCCTTTCAGCTTGCCGATGTGGCGCGGCGCGGGCAGAAAATCGGCATGTACGCCCTTATGCCCCAAATAGAGCATAAAGGGTTTTGATTTATCGCGGTGCTCCATCCAGTCCACCGCATAGTCGGTCAACTCATCGGTGATATACCCTTTCTGCTTAACGATTTTTGCATCGACATTGAGCTCAGAGGCGCCGCCAAATTCACTGATGGGATAATAATTGCCCTGCGCGTTGGAGCCAATAAAGCCCACCCAACGATCAAAACCAGCAAAGCCGGGTTTCGCCTCGGTCTCTACGCCGCCGAAATGCCACTTGCCGAAAAACGCCGTCTGGTAGCCAGCCGCCTTAAGGCGCTGTGGAAAGAAATCGAGACCATATACGTTATCGTTTTTATTGTTGTCCACCATGCCGTGGTTATGGGCATACATGCCGGTCAGAATAGAGGCCCGGCTGGGTCCGCAAAGCGAGGTGGTAACAAAGGCATTTTTAAAATAAGTCCCCTCTTTTGCCATCGCGTCCATATTTGGGGTGACGGCGTCGCTGTTAATAAAACCCATGGCATCATAGCGCTGGTCATCTACGATAATATAAACGATATTAGGTTTGTCCTGCGCACCCAAGGCGTAGGTCGCCGTGGTTGTCGCAGCCAGACAAGATATGCCAATCAGTGCAGCCAGTAAATTACGCTTCATTTTCATCTCCTGTTTTCCCAGAAAAAATCCTTTTCAGAAAAAGATGACGTTCGCAGAAATACCGAATTTCCACTGATCATCTTTATTGTCTGCAAACACGACGTTATCGAGCTGGTTGTCCAGCGCCTTTAGCCAGGTAGCATAAAAGCGAATTTCAGGCAGCAGCCCGAAGCTGCTTTTTTCAAAGCGGAGCGTATGAAAGAAGGTTGTTTTAACGCCCGACTCGCTTAACGTCTTGCCGAATTGCTTACTCTTCTGACTGAAATATCCCAGTTCAACGCCGGTCTGGTTATTATTTTCCCAGATATAGGCGGGACGAAGGGCCGAACGAAAAAAAGTCAGGTCCGAATGCGGCGCAAAGGTTTCGGGATCGACGATATCGCTGGCTTTTCCCAGCGCGATAGCGTGGACAAGGCCGAAATGTTCGCCGATAAAATTCTCGCCTTGCGTCACGGCCCGATAGAGAAGGCCGCCACTCTGCTCGCCAAAGTAGTTGTCGCTGTGACCGAGGTAGGGATTGGCGCCGTGCAGCCGGCTCATATTGGTGGCCATTCCATTACTGGCTACCTGCAAAACCAGCTCATTGAAGCTGCTATCCGCCTCGGCTTTCCTGATTGCCGCGCCCGCCATAAAGGCATCTTTTAGCGTGAAGAACTCGCCCGCCGCCGCGCGTTTTTTTTGGCTGTCAGAGGCGTTTGCCATCGCGTAATCGCCCAGCAGATCCAGCGTGATATCGGGCGTCAGCCTGATATCGTGGTAACGCATCTGGACGGTATTGGTGGCGACCGAAGTGCTGCCGCTCAGGTCAGTTTTAAACACCTTATAGTCGTTGCGCCCAACCGCGAGATCGAGCGCGCCCGGCCCCAGGCGCAGATTCTGGATGCCTGCGCCGCCGCCCTCTGCGGTGTAGGCGTATTTCCAGTCGAACATCAGGATTTCTTTGGCTGGAAGCTGATTGCGCCCTACCCAGAACATGGCTTCAGGATGGCCGGGTATCAGCCCTTTGGTTTCCAGATACATTTTGCCGAATGAGATATCGTTGCCGTCGGACTTAGCGAAGTTGTTATTGCTGCTGTCGAGGTCGATAGAGCCGTCCAGCAGCACTACCGCCTTCATAGAGACGCCGCCTTTGTTGTAAAAGCGCTGGGATAAAATAAGATCGTACCAGCCGTAAAACTCATTGCCGTACCGACCTAAAGCGCCCTGCGCCCAGTTGGGCCTTTCAAAGCTAATACCGGAGGCGCTCACGCCTTTGCCCAGCGTAACGGTGGCGTTGGTGGTGCCTTTCGCGGCGCTCTCCCAGCCGCCGCGGAAATAGCCGGCAAAATTAAAATCCTTGAGCTTGTCATTATCCGCCTCAAGCTTAGCCAGCCGATCCTCAACGGCCTCGTAGTCCTGAAGCGCAGTGCTATTCGCCTCGGCGAGAAAAGGAAAAATAGCAAAAAGTGATAACGATAAAACCAGCCGTTTATGGTGCATTTTTGTTTTCCCCAGGATATGAAAATAAAAAAACCCGAGCGAGATATTCTTTTCAAATATCTCGCCCGGGTTTTGCCCGCATGATGCTGTCACAATCCCGTATCACTCACTGAGGCCGCTTTACTTTTTTGTATTAGATGAATCGATGATTATTCACTTCTGGCCGCCAGCGATAACCCGACAACGTAGTCGCGTGGTCTTTTATTAAAATTTTTATCCAAAAATAAAAAAAAGCGATCCGCAGTTTACGCCGCAGATCAGGTTTTGCCTGCCGAAACAGTGACAATCCTGTTTTGAAAAAAAGCACATTATCATCGCTACTGCCATTTGCAAGCGGCTTAATTAACAGCATTTAAAATTTGTGAGCGGATTAACGAAGAATTTGCAAACCATTATTTAACTTACAATAATAAACGCGTTGTTAACTATTATCGCAAGATTATTAATGCCGATATTTATTAATAGAACCGCTAACAGACGACAAATAAAATCGTTTGTATCTCTCGGGAATTTCCGGTGCTTTGCCGCTTTGCGTATCGCCCTCAAGTATCGATTTAGCCGGCCGCCACCTTATGCGCCCCGCTGGCCGTTACGGTAAGCCGAAGGCGAAACGCCATGGATCTGCCTGAAACGGTTGCTGAAATGACTGGGCGAATGGAACCCGCAGCTGAAAGCGATGGTGGTCAGCGAAAGAGAGGCATCCGCCAGCATCTGCTGCGCGCGCTGCATGCGACGTCGCATCACGTACTGGTGCGGCGCTTCGCCCATCGAATGGCGAAACATGCGCGCGAAGTGAAACTCGCTTAGCGACGCTTCGTGACTCAGCTGCGCCAGCGTCAGCGGCCGATCGAGGTGCGCGTCAATAAAGGCCAGCAGGCGGCGCAGCACCGCAGGCGCCAGTCCGCCCCGTGCCTGAGGCACGCGCCAGCGCACGTCGCTGTAGCGCTGCAGCAGATGGGTGAGCAGCAGGGTCGAGGCGCTGCTCAGCATCAGCTGATTGGCAGGCTGCTGCCAGTCGCAGCTGAGCAGAAAATGGCGATAGAGCTGGGTAATGCGATCGTCGCTGGCGAAGACTTTTTCGTGCAGCTGAAGGTGCGCCGGGCTGCGATCCCACGTCTCTTCCGCCAGCTGGCGCAGATGCGCTTGGGAGCAGTAGAGATGAACGAATGAGAGATCGGCGCGCAGATCCCAGGTGGACTCGACGCCGGCGGGCATCAGACAGAAACGATCCGGCCCCCCGCCGTTGCGCCAGCCGTGCGGGGTTTTGTGCCAGGTATCGTAGCCGTCGGCGATATAGAGGCTGAGGGTATGATGGTTGCTGAGATTGGTCACCCGATCGCCGCTGTTGAACCAGTGCGCCAGCTGCGTGCCGTCGCTAAGCCGGGCGTGGTGACGCAGCTGGGCTTTATGACGTTGCAACATATCGAAAGTCTGGTAAGTCGGGGCGTTCACGGGCGTTCTCCTGCTAACAGGCCTCCAGTGTATGAAGAGCGGCCTGAAGAGAACAGTCTTATCCGACGCGACGCTTAAAAAAGCGCAAGAATTTGCAAGTGCGCCGCAAGTCGTTGCAAGCCGTCCACCGCTTTCCCGGCGATACTGCGGCCTGAATTCAAGGAGGCGTACGATGAATCTCTGTTTATATCTTTCCGTAGTGCTGATCTGGGGCACTACATGGATCGCGATCTACGCTCAGCAGACGGCCAGCGGCGGCAGCGTCGGTGCGGCGGTGTTCTGGCGGTTTATCGTGGCGTCGCTGGTGATGCTGGTGGTGCTCAAGGCGATGAGGCGTCTGCGGGCGCTGACGGCGCGCGATCATCTGTTTTGCGTGCTGCAGGGCTGCTGCGTATTCGGCTTTAATTTTCTCTGTTTTTATCACGCCGCCGCCTGGATCAACAGCGGACTGGAGTCGGTAATCTTTTCGATGGCGGTGCTTTATAACGCGCTTAACGGCTGGATTTTCTTTCGGCAGCGCCCTTCCCTGCGGCTGCTGCCAGCCGCCGCACTCGGCGCGGGCGGAATGGTGGCCCTGTTCTGGCGCGATCTGCACGGCAGCGAAGCCTCTGCTCAGCTGTTATGGGGTATTGGACTGAGCGCGCTGGGCACGCTGGGATTTTCGCTGGGCAATATGATCAGCCTGCGCCATCAGCGCCTGCAGCGCGACGTGCTGACGACCAACAGCTACGCGATGCTCTACGGCGCGCTGGCGATGGCGCTGATCACGCTGCTTCAGGGGGAATCGCTACGGCCCGTCTGGAGCGGGCAATGGCTGGGCGCAGTGGCGTATCTGGCAATTTTCGGATCGGTGATCGGCTTCGGCGCCTACTTTACGCTGGTTGGCCGCATCGGTGCCAGTCAGGCCGCCTACAGCACGCTGCTGTTTCCGCTGGTGGCGCTGGGGCTGTCAACGCTGTATGAAGGTTACCAGTGGCATGCGGAAGGCTTGATGGGAATAACAATGATTCTGGCGGGCAATCTAGCGATGTTTGCGCGCCTGCCAGCAGGGCGCAGGCGCGTTCCGGGATAAAGCAAAGAGCGGGCGTTATGCCCGCCCTGCTGAGCGTCATGCCCGGCGCTGCACAGGGTTAAGCTGATGAGGGCGGTTGATCGCCTTGCGCGCTATCCAGTAGAGCAGCACGCGCTCATCGTCATTGTCCTGGTCGGCCATGGAGAGCAGTTTCAACGCCAGTGTGGATTTGGTCACAGGCTGCTGCTCATCGCTGAGTTCAATCACTGCCTGACCGATGATGCAGCGGACTTCGTCCTCACAAGTAAGGGATTCATATGCTCGGTCTTTCATATTTCCTCCTGTAAAGTGAGCTTTAAGCCTGGCAAAAATTCTGCGTTTTTGCTGGCAAAACCGGCCGGGAGACACATCTGCTTACCTCAGGTAACCAATCATTATCAGGTTGCTGAATTATTCATACTTTAGCGAAGCGGATTCGCTGCCGTTCATACCCTCAGCGCGGCATTTCATGACGCGTTTCATCCCGTTCATGCCTTTTCTCGTCGCGCGCGCGTAGCCCCGTTTTAATCTGGCGTTAGTGTCCAGATCCCCGGACGGGAGAGAAAAATTATGAATCAGACGTCATCATCCTACCAACGCACCCGCTGGCTTACCCTGGTCGGCACGGTTATCACTCAGTTCGCGCTGGGTTCGGTCTATACCTGGAGCCTGTTCAACGGGCAGCTGGCATCAAAACTCGACGCGACGGTAAGTCAGGTTGCCTTCTCATTCGGGCTGTTGAGCCTTGGGCTGGCAGTAGCCTCGTCGCTGGCGGGCAAGCTACAGGAACGATTCGGCGTACGCCGCGTCGCCATCGGCGCGGGTCTGCTGATGGCGGCCGGCTTCTGGCTGACAGCCCATGCCAGTAATCTGATGATGCTTTATCTCAGCGCAGGCGTGATGGTCGGGCTGGCGGACGGCGCCGGCTATCTGATGACCCTGTCGAACTGCGTGAAGTGGTTCCCGGAACGCAAAGGCGTGATCTCCGCCTGCGCCATCGGCGCGTACGGCCTGGGCAGCCTGGGCTTTAAATTTATTTGCGGCGCGCTGCTAGGCGCGGTCGGTCTGGAGCAGACCTTTATTATCTGGGGCCTGGCGGCGATGGGTATGATAATTCTCGGTGCGCTGCTGATGCGCGATGCGCCGGTTCAGCGCGTGACGGGTCAACGCGCGCAGCAGGCGCGCGACTATACGCTGGCGCAGGCGGTGCGTCTGCCGCAGTACTGGATGCTGGCGCTGATGTTTTTGACCGCCTGCATGAGCGGTCTCTATGTGATTGGTGTGGCGAAAGATATCGGCGAAGGTCTGGTGCATCTCAGCGCGCAAACCGCGGCCAGTGCGGTAACGGTGATCGCCATCGCCAACCTGAGCGGTCGTCTGGTGCTTGGCGTGCTCTCCGACAAGATGGCGCGTATTCGGGTGATCTCACTGGCGCAGATCATTTCGCTGGCGGGCATGAGTATTCTGCTGTTTACCCGCATGAATGAGACCACCTTTTTTGTTTCGCTCGCCTGCGTCGCCTTCAGCTTCGGCGGCACCATTACCGTCTTCCCATCGCTGGTCAGCGATTTCTTCGGCCTCAATAATCTGACGAAAAACTACGGGCTGCTTTATCTGGGCTTCGGCATCGGCAGCGTGCTCGGCTCGCTGATCGCTTCCTTGTTCGGTGGCTTTACCGTGACCTTTAGCCTGATTATGACGCTGCTGGTGATGTCGCTGCTGCTGTCGCTGATGATTCGCCTGCCTCAGCGCGAGCCGCTGGCAGAGCAGATGCTGCAGCGGAGTTGAGCTGCCGCGCGGGCGTCATGGCGCGGCGAAAACCGCCGCCATGGCGCTCGCGCCTTTATGGGCGAAGTGATGACCTGCGCGTTATCCTGGAAACAGCGGCTCTGCCATCCCTGCGACCTCCACCTCCACCGCCAGAATATCCCCTGACTGCGGATAGCGCGCCAGCTCCTCTTCGGTGCGATCCTCGCGCGAGCTGGTGATATAGAGCGTCTTCAGATCAGGGCCGCCAAAGGCGACCATGGTCGGCCAGCGCACCGGCAGCGCGATTTCATCAACAATTTGCGCGCTGACCGGATCGATACGCACAATGCGCCCGCCGTCGAATTGCGCTGACCAGTAAAAGCCTTCGCTGTCGACCGCCGCGCCGTCCGGCAGGCCGCCTGCGGCGTCGAACTGGCGGAAGATTTCACGCTCGCCCGGCTCACCTTTTTCATCAAGCGGATAGCGATAGAGCACTTCATTCGGCGTATCGCTGTGGTACATCCAGCGGCGATCGGGCGAAAAGGCGACGCCGTTGGAGATCTTGATATCACGCGCTTTCACCTCTAGCTCCAGCGACGGCGTTACGCGGCACAGCAGCGCGCCGTTCTTATCCTGCGGCTCCCACAGGCTGCCGCACCAGAAATTGCCCCAGGGATCGACGCGCCCGTCATTAAAGCGGCTTTTCGCCGCCTCGCCCGGGTTATCGGCAATCTTACGCTGCGGCCTGCCCTGCTCATCCAGCAGCCAGACGCCGCTGCGCAGCGCCGCAATCACTCCGCCCTGCTCGCGCAGGCCGATGCAGCCGACCTCTTCCTGCTGTGGAAAGCTCTCCAGCGCGCCGCTGCGCGGATCGAAGCGGTGAATGGCGGGCGCCAGGATATCCACGCACCACAGCACCTGCTCACGCGCCGACCAGGTGGGGCACTCGGCCAGTTCCGCCTGCAACGCCAGGACATTTTTTACTTCAGGCTTCATCATCGCTCCTTTTTATTTCGCATCAGCATACTTTAGTCTGAATTTGCTCCCGCGGGTAAAAACGCCGCGCTTGCTTTTCAGAATTATCTTGCCGATAATCGTTTTTATTCAGCCTGTTCCGATAGGTTTATTTAATGTGCCTCTACTGAACCCCGGAACTGAAATATTCCGTAATATCTCTCTAAATAACTCTACATTCACTGCATCATCACTCCACTATTCCAGCGTAATGTCATACCTGTCGGAAAAGAGGAGAACTTTCTGTGAAAAAAATCGTTAAAGTTGCCACCGTTTTTGCCGTTATTTCTATGCTGAGCGGGTGCATTATCGACAGAGGTCATGGCGGCGGCTGGCATCACGGCGGCGGGCATGGCTGGCATCATCACCGCTAAGGGCAAAGATTTCACACAGCACAAAATAATAAAATAAAAAAAGGGCGGGATATTACCCGCCCATTTTACTATTTAACTCGATTAGCTTTTCAACGCGTAGTTACACTGAAACCAGCTGGTTTTCAGCCCAGGAATATGACTCTCCTGCGGCGTTAGCGCTTCTACCTTATCAAACCCTTTCTTGCCGCAATAATTTGCCAGATCCAGCTCCATCGCGTCTCGATTTAATTTCTGCGGATCGTAACGGTACTGCACCGTATTTGCGCTCGGATCTTCATCAACGCGTTCAAAGCCCCCGGGTTTGCTGACGCTACAGGCGGTCAGCAATAGCAGCGCCGTCGCGCCGACGATAATTGATTTCATTTTTTCTTTCTTCCTCTCGTTGCTGCGGCAGTTTAAGCCGCAGCGCTGGCGTCGACTATCGGAAAACTGCCCAACTTGATGCTACAAATGTAAGTTTTTACCGATTGAAGTGATATTACCAAACGGTTATATCTATCACTAAAAGGGTGAGAAGATGCTTTCAGACAAAACAGCGTCTGCACCACACCAGGTCATTCCCAAGAAGACATTCCGATTTATTTTAAGCCCGTGCTAAGCGGGCTTTTTTTCGCCCGTCAGCCAGAGAGCGTGACCATTCTACGCAACAGATTCGCGGCCTGTTTGTCCGGCAATGCGAGGATGGCGCTGTAGAGATCCACGGACATGGCGCACATAGAGGAGCGATCGACCGCGGTATCGGCGGGCATATTGAGCTGCTGCAGCTTGTCGCCCCACTTCTTATAGAGCGTCGCCACGATGTGCTGCAAATCCTGCTGCGCCTGAGGCTGATCCACCGGCAAATCGGCGCCGCGACTCGACAGCAAGAGCTGTTCCATCGCCGCCGCATCCTGCGCGTTAAGCGCCGGCGACAGCGTTTTCGTCAGATTGACGCCGCCGCTCACCTGCGGATAAAGAAAGCGGAAACAGAGCTGCGGATCGCGCTGGCCCAGCGCCTGCATCGCATTGACCGAAGCGCGGATATAGTTGACCACGGCGGCATCCGGCGCGCGCATCAGCCGCTGATTAATCAGGTCGGCCAGCCAGCCGCGCAGCTCGCCCGTGGCCTGCTGAGGCGATTCGCCAGATCGCAGCTTGAGCTGTAGCTCCTGCACCAGCAGCTGCCACAGCGCCGGCTCCTGGGTTTGCAGCACGCGGTAGCCAGGCGTTTGCGCCAGATAGTCCATCGCTGCCTGGCGCTGGGCGGCGTGCTGCTGCTGCGGCTTCAGCCAGCTGAACCAGAGCAGGTTCGCCAGCAGCAGCGGCAGCAGGAAAAGTACCACGCCCTGCCAGGCGCGCAGCCGGGTGGTTTTGATCAGAACGACGATGATAAGCGCCAGCAGCGCGAAGGCGGCCAGCGTGACGATCCACAGCGAGGTCATGCGAGGTTGCTCAATCCTTACGAACGTCGATTAATACCGGGCAGTGGGCGCGCTCAATCACCGCCGCGCTCACCGATCCCTTCAGCAGGCGGTTAAAAGAGGAGAGATGGCGGCGTCCCATAATGATCATCTGCGCGTTAAGCTGCTGCGACTGAGCGACGATGGTATCCGCCGCTTCGCCCGCCACGATCAGCCCGCGCGCATCGACTCCGGCGCGCAGCAGCGGGGCCAGCGCGTGACGCACCACCAGCTCGGCGGTGTTCTGCTCATCCTGTGCGGCAGCGAAATCTTCCGGATCTTCGCCCGCGGTAATATCGATCGGCTGGTTGCAGGAGGAGTATGCCGGATCGACGCAGCACAGCACCACAACCTGCGCCTTGTGCGCCAGCGCTTCTTCTATCGCCGTGGCGATCACCTTCTGGGCAACCGGCGAATTATCAACAGCCATCAGCAGTGTTTTCATCAGAGTTTATCCTTCAACAGCGGCAGTTTTGCCGATTTCGCGTATCAGCGCCTCTTTGCATCTGAGCATCTCTTCGCGGTATGCCGCTTCGTTTTTCTGAAAACGCGACGTGGGCACCAGCAGAGAGACAGAGAAACGGCCGAACAGCGTATCTAGCGCCACCGCCATGGTGGAGATGCCTTCAAGGGTTTCGCCGCGATCGTAGGAGATGCCGGTTTTACGCACCTCATGAATCAGCGCCATCAGCTGCGGCAGCGTTTTGACGGTTTTATCCGTTAGCTCGCGGTAGGCTTCGCCCACCATCAGGCGCACGTCGTCATCGCACTCCAGCGCCAGCAGCGCGCGGCCGCCGGAGGTGCTGTAGAGCGGCAGGTTCAGCCCCATGCGCGGCACCACGCGCAGTTCGCGCGACGCCACCACGTGGTGAATGATAGTCAGCTGCGTGCCGCTGGCGCGCGACAGCGAAACCGTTTCATTGGTCGCCGCGCAGAGCGCTTCCAGCTTGGGTCGCACCAGATCGACAACGTCGGTATGCACGCTGGAGATCAGTTTTAGCAGCGCCGGACCAAGGCGCAACCCGCCTGCGCCGCTGCTACGCACCAGCTGGGCGTTATCGAGCGCGGCGACGATACGCTGCACCGTGGAGCGCGGCAGATCCACCGCCTGCGCGATTTCGCCCAGGCTCATGCCGCCGGGATGCTCTCCCAGCGCGTTCAGAATTTTTGCCGCGCGGGCGATCACCTGGATACCGCCCGATTTTTCATCCTCGCGGCTGGATGGAAGTTTTGCCATGAGTCGTCCTTTTCAGCTGCCCTACTCTACCGCGAAAAAGGCACAATTTACAGCATGTACCACATTGCAATACAGCATATCGAAATGTAAGATCGCAGCCTGTATCACATCGCAATACACTGCATCATAATAATGAGAAACCTGCTATGAACGCTCAGCCTGCCGCTGCGCCGACGCCGCACCCTTTTACGCTTCGCCTGGCGCTGGGCCTGGTCGGCGTGCTTATCGCCGCGCTGACCTCGGGCCTTAACGACCGCGTCACCGATATCGCGCTGGCGGATATTCGCGCCGCCATCGGCGTCAGCTATGACCAGGGCAGCTGGATCGTCTCGGCCTATCAGGCCGCCGAAGTGGCGGCGATGATGATCGCGCCCTGGTTTGCCGTTACCTTCTCGCTGCGCCGCTTTTCGCTGACGGTATCGACCGGCTTTATGCTGTGCGGCATTCTGCTGCCGCTGGCGCCTTCGCCTGGCAGCTTTATCGCCCTGCGCGTGCTGCAGGGGCTGTTCGGCGGCGCGCTGCCGCCGATGCTGATGACGGTAGCGCTGCGCTTTCTGCCGCCGCCGCTGAAGCTCTACGGGCTGGGCGGCTACGCGCTCACGGCCACCTTCGGCCCCAATATGGCCGCCTCGCTGGCAGCGTTCTGGACAGACGACGTCAGCTGGATGTTTGTCTTCTGGCAGGTGGTGCCGCTGATGCTGATCGCCATGCTGCTGTTCGGCTGGGGCCTGCCGCAGGATCCGCTGCGCCTCGAGCGCTTTAAGCAGATTGACCTGTTCGGCATGCTCACCGGATGCAGCGGCATGGCGCTGCTGGTGCTGGCCCTCACCCAGGGCGAACGGCTGGACTGGTTCGACTCGCCGCTGATCGCCGCCATGCTGCTGGCCGCCGCGCCGCTGCTGCTGGTGTTTCTGATCAACGAATGGTTTCATCCGCTGCCGCTGTTTCGGCTGCAGATGCTGTCGCGCCGCAATCTGACGCACGGCCTGCTGGCGCTGGCGACCGTGCTGATTGTCTCGCTCTCCGGCTCGGCGCTGCCCTCCGCCTACTTTGGTCAGGTCGAGGGCTTCCGCACCCTGCAGTTCGCGCCGCTGGCGTTAACCGTCGGCCTGCCGCAGCTACTGATCGCGCCGCTGGTCGCCGCGCTGCTGAATATCCGCTGGATCGACTGCCGCTGGGTGCTGGCGGCGGGCGTCGCGCTGCTGATTACCGCCTGCCTGCTCGGCGCGCAGATCACCAGCGACTGGGCGCGCCAGAACTGCTGGACGCTGCAAATATTGCAGGCGTTCGGGCAGCCGATGGTGATCCTGCCGATTCTGATGAGCGCCACCAGCGTGGTGGCGCCGCCGGAAGGCCCCTTCGCCTCGGCGATGTTTAATACCGTGCGCGGCTTCTCCAGCGTCGCAGCCTCGGTGCTGGTGGAGGTTTTCCTTAGCCACCGCGAGAAGATCCACTCCAACATTTTGCTGGACCAGGCCGCCAGCCGTCCCTGGCTGATGAGCGCGCCGAGCAGCGCCGACGCCAGCGCCAGCCATCCGCTGCTAATGGACGGCAGCGTCAGCAGCAGCGAGAACCTGAGCGGCTTCGCCACGCTGGTGCGTCATCAGGCCACCGTGCTCGGTCTGAGCGACAGCTGGCTGCTGCTGATCGCGTTCGCCGCGCTGCTGTTACTGCTGACGGCCTGGCTGCCGAAGCGCGTCTGGCCGCCGCAAACCCTGATTCAATCTGCCTCTTCGACATCGAGAAAATAAGATTATGCGTGCTTTAGTAATGAGAAAAACCGTGCTGCTGAGCCTGTTGTTGCTGGTTTTGCTGGCCATCGCGTTTTTTATCTGGTCAGCCATGACCGGCAACGATCACCGCACCAACGACGCTTACGTCAACGCCGACTACACGCTGGTGGCGCCGAAAGTATCAGGCTATATCGCCGAGGTGAAGGTGCAGGATAACCAGCAGGTGAAAGCGGGCGACGTGCTGGCGACGCTGGACGATCGCGATTATCGCGTGGCGCTGGAGAGCGCCGAGGCGGATCTGCAGGTCAGCGAGGCGAAACTGCTCAGCAGCCAGGCGCAGCTGGAGCAGCAGCAGTCAGCTATCGAGCAGTCAAAAGCGACCCTGGCGGCCAGCCAGGCGACCGCGCAGTATGCCGGTCAGAACGCCGATCGCTATAACCGCCTCTATAAAAGCGGCATTATCGCCGCCGACGATCAGCAGAAGGCCAGCTCGACCCAGCGCTCCGCCGCGGCGACGGTGCCTCAGAGCCAGGCGGCGGTGGCTTCCGCGATGAAAGAGACAGGCGTGCTGCAGGCGGCGGTGCGTCAGGCGCGGGCGGACGTGGCGGCGGCGCAGGCGAGCGTGGATCAGGCACGCCTGAATCTCTCCTATACGCGCATCGTCGCGCCGGTGGACGGCATGGTGGGCCAGCGCGCGGCGCGCGTCGGCGCCTACGTTTCCGCCGGCACGCGGCTGCTGGCGGTGGTGCCGCTGCAGCAAACCTATATCACGGCGAACTTCCTGGAGACGCAGCTCAGCGACGTGCGCCAGGGGCAGCGGGTGCAGATCGCCGTCGATGCGCTGCCGGGCAAGCGTTTCACCGGCCATGTCGACAGCATTGCGCCCGCGACCGGCGCGACCTTTTCGGCAATTTCGCCCGATAACGCGACAGGTAACTATACTAAGGTCGTCCAGCGCCTTCCGGTTAAAATCGTGCTGGATACGGACCAGCCTGACCTGTCGCAGCTGCGGGTTGGTATGTCGGCGATCCCGGAGATTGAAGTAGAGTAAAACGTGATGAACCTCTCACACTGGTGCTATTTATTTTAGGATCAATTACGCGTAAATTAGCGTTCGATCCTGTTCTGAGTTACTCGGAACGACCTGAGAAAATGCCTGAGGCGATGATGACCTGATGCGTTTTTCTCATTCTGTTCGCGTTGCGCTGGCCTGGGATCGCTATCGTCGTAACCGCTCAGAGGAGTTGTTTGTGAAATACGCCTTGATGGGAATCTCTTTCTTTGCGCTGCTTTGGCTCGGCACATTTGTGCTGATGCTGTAGCGCCAGCCAGGGGGCGACAGAGCTGTCGCCCCGCTTTGCTTTACTCTGCTTCTTCTACCGCTTTTACGCTGCCCGGCAAAATGCCGTCCGCGCGAAACATCGCTTTAATGCCCCGCACCGCCTGCCGAATGCGATCGCTGTTCTCTATTAGCGCGAAACGCACATGGGTATCGCCGTAGTCGCCGAAGCCGATGCCCGGCGAGACGCACACCTTCGCCTCCTGCAGCAGCTTTTTGGCGAACTCCAGCGAGCCGAGCGCGGCGTAGCGATCGGGGATTTTCGCCCAGACGTACATCGAGGCTTTAGGGTTATCCACCATCCAGCCCGCCTCATGCAGCCCTTTTACCAGCACGTCGCGGCGACGCTTGTACTGCTCGGCGATGTCGCGCACGCACTGCTGATCGCCCTCCAGCGCGGCGATGGCCGCCACCTGCAGCGGCGTAAAGGTGCCATAGTCGTGATAGCTTTTGATGCGCGCCAGCGCGGCGACCAGCTCTTTGTTGCCCACCATAAAACCGATGCGCCAGCCCGCCATGTTGTAGCTTTTTGACAGCGTGAAAAACTCTACCGCCACGTCGCGCGCGCCAGGCACCTGCATAATCGAAGGCGCTTTCCAGCCGTCGTAGACGATATCGGCGTAGGCGAGATCGTGCACTACCAGCACGTTATACTGTTTCGCCAGCGCGATAACCCGTTCGAAAAAGTCCAGCTCGACGCACTGCGCGGTGGGGTTCGACGGAAAGCCGAGGATCATCATTTTTGGCTTCGGATAGCTTTCGCGGATCGCCCGCTCCAGCTCGGCGAAGAAATCGACGCCCGCCACCAGCGGCACTGAACGCACCTGCGCGCCGGCGATCACCGCGCCGTAGATATGAATGGGATAGCTGGGGTTCGGCACCAGCACCGTATCGCCGTGATCGAGCGTCGCCAGCATCAGGTGCGCCAGCCCCTCTTTCGATCCGATAGTGACGATAGCTTCGGATTCAGGATCGATCTCTACCTGATAGCGCTCGGCGTACCAGCGCGAAATGGCGCGGCGCAGGCGAGGAATGCCGCGCGAGGTTGAGTAGCCGTGCGTGTCTTCACGCTGCGCCACCTGGCAGAGTTTTTCCACGATATGCGGCGGCGTAGGGCCGTCAGGATTCCCCATCGAGAGGTCGATGATATCTTCGCCGCGCCGACGCGCAGCCATCTTCAACTCAGCGGTAATGTTAAACACATAGGGGGGAAGGCGATCGATACGCGAGAAACGACGGGGTGTGCTGTTGTCAGCCATAATGTCCTCTTGAATACGTAAGCGCCCGGACCGTCCGAGCGACGCAGGCCACAACCGTGACCGAAAAAAGACCTTAACGCGGCGATCGCGCGCTTGTCGAGAGAAGAATAAAATTTTTTTAATCTGCGGGATTCAGGCGGCCAAACACCCAATCGTTCACCCATTCGCCGTTTAGCAGATAATTATCCCGCAAAGTCCCCTCCAGCACATAGCCATTCTTCTCCAGAATACGCCGCGACGCCACATTTCCTTCTACCACCATCGCCTTGAGCTTATGGAAACCCGCTTTCAGCAGAAAGTCGCTCAGCCCGGCCAGCGCTTCGCTGCCGTACCCCTGGCCGCAGAACCGGTGCAGCAGCATATAGCCGACCTCCGCCTGACGATAAGGCTGCCATTCCGGGCTGCAGCCGAACAGGCCGATTGGCTCGCCGCTGTCGCGCAGGCGCGCCACCACGCAGAGCATATGAAAACTGCTGACCTGCCAGGGCGCGAGACGCTCATTAAAGCGCTGGCGCAAATCCGCCTCGTCAGGAATTTCGCTGACCCAGGTCATGGTGGCTGCGTCTTCATGTACGGCGCGGAACAGCAGCCAGTCTTCAGGCTTAAGGGTGGTGAGGGTAAGACGCGGCGTGATTAACTGCATGAAATTGCTCCCGGTGCAGATAGCCATAAGGGCTGTCTGAATAAAAAACACTATCGGCTCACCCGCCAGCGGCGAATGGAAAACCTTCCCTGTTTTACTACTCAGGTTTCCCCTTTTTACCATTTCAGCCGTGAAAATTGATCCACAACATGAAGGAAGCGCTCACTCTTTTTGCAGACTGGCGCATCGCGATCACATTTTTTATCATAGGCCTCTCTCTGTTATGACCTGAAGGCTGGCTGTGATCTCTCACTTCGATATGCTGTTGGCGGTGTTTGACCGCGCCGCCCTGATGCTGATCTGCCTCTTCTTCCTGACCCGCACCCAGCTTTTCCGCCAGCTGCTGCAAAAAGATGAACATGCGCCGCTGGAAAAAGCCGCCGTTATCGCCATTTTTTCGCTGTTTGCGCTTTTCAGCACCTGGTCGGGTATTCACGTCGACGGCTCGCTGCTGAACGTGCGGGTGATCGCGGTGATGGCTGGCGGCATTCTGTTCGGCCCCTGGGTTGGCATCGTCACCGGCGCGATCGCCGGGCTGCACCGTTTTCTGATCGATATCCACGGCGTCACCTCAGTGCCCTGCCTGATCACCAGCATTGTCGCGGGCTGCGTGGCCGGGGCCATCAACCGCCGCGTGCCCAAAGCGCAGCGCTGGCGCATCGGCATCATCGGCGGCATGCTGTGCGAAAGCCTCACCATGCTGCTGATCGTGCTGTGGGCGAAGCCGATGTCGCTTGGCCTGGCGATTGTGTCGGAGATTGCGCTGCCGATGATCCTCGGCGCGTCGAGCATCGGCCTGATTGTGCTGCTGGTGCAGAGCGTTGAAGGCGAAAAAGAGGCGATTGCGGCGCGACAGGCCAAGCTGGCGCTGGAGATCGCCAACAAAACGCTGCCGCTGTTCCGCGACGTCAACAGCGACTCGCTGCGCCGCATCTGTACGATTATCTGTGACGACATCAACGCTGACGCCGTCGCCATTACCAACAAGACCCATATTCTCGCCTATGTCGGCTACGGCGAGCAGAACTACCAGAACGGCGACGACGGCATTAGCCCCACCACCGCGCAGGCGATGGCTACCGGGAAAATCATCATCAAAAACAATGATGAGGCGCATCGCACCAGGGATATTCACTCGATGATCGTTATTCCGCTGCGCGAGCAAGGCAAGGTTACCGGCACCCTGAAGATTTACTACCGCCGCGCGCACCGTATTACCGGCTCGCTGAAAGAGATGGCGATCGGCCTGTCGCAGCTGATCTCGACCCAGCTGGAGGTATCACGCGCCGAACAGCTGCGCGAAATGGCGAATAAAGCGGAACTGCGCGCCCTGCAAAGCAAAATCAATCCCCATTTTCTGTTTAACGCGCTGAACGCCATCAACTCCTCTATCCGCCTTAATCCCGATACGGCGCGCCAGCTGGTGATCAATCTTTCCCGCTATCTGCGCTACAACCTTGAGCTTAACGACGACGAGACCATCGATATCAAACGCGAGCTATGGCAGGTAAAAGATTATATCGCCATCGAACAGGCACGTTTTGGCGACAAGCTGTCGATGATCTACGACATTGACGACGATCTTCACTTTTCGCTGCCCAGCCTGCTGATCCAGCCGCTGGTAGAGAATGCCATCGTGCACGGCATTCAACCCTGTCGCGGCAAAGGCGTGGTGACGCTGAGCGTTAAGGCGTGCGGCGATCGGGTGCGTATCGCCGTGCGCGACACCGGGCCGGGCATCAGCGACGAAGTCATGCGTCGCGTGGCAAATAATGAGATGCCGGGCAATAAGATCGGCCTGCTGAATGTGCACCACCGCGTCAAACTGCTGACCGGCCAGGGGCTCGATATTACCCGGCTGCAGCCGGGCACCGAAATCGCCTTTACCCTGAGCAAGAGCGGAGAGTTACTAACCGAGTCGCCGCTTGCCGTCGCGGAGAGCGTGCAATGAAAGCCATTATTGTCGAAGACGAATTTCTGGCACAGCAGGAGCTGAGCTGGATGATCCAGCAGCACAGCAAGATTGAGATCGAGGCCTGTTTCGACGACGGGCTGGAGGTGCTGAAATATTTGCAGCAGCATCGGGTAGACGTCATTTTTCTCGATATCAATATCCCGTCGCTGGACGGCATGCTGCTGGCGCAGAATATTCACCAGTTCGCGCAGCGGCCGCTGATCGTGTTTATCACCGCCTGGAAAGATCATGCGGTTGAGGCTTTCGAGCTGGAAGCCTTTGACTATATTCTCAAGCCCTATCACGAAGCGCGCATCGTCACCATGCTTAACAAGCTGGAAGCGGTCGGGCAGCAGCAGAGCGTCGCTCAGGCGCCGGTCGACCACAGCCCGCAGACGGTCAATCTGGTGAAGGATGAGCGCATTATCGTGACCGATATTGACGATATCTATTACGTGGAGGCGCATGAGAAGCTGACCTTCGTCTATACGCGGCGCGAGGCCTATGTGATGTCGATGAGCATCAGCGAATTCTGCGCCCGTTTGCCGGAGCAGCGTTTTTTCCGCTGCCATCGATCTTACTGCGTGAACCTGAGCAAAATCTCTGAGATAGAACCCTGGTTTAACAATACCTACCTGCTGAAACTGCGCGATCTGGCGTTTCAGGTGCCGGTCAGCCGCAGCAAAGTAAAACGCTTTCGCGAGCTGATGCGCCTGTAGAAAAACAGTTCGCGTAAATGCCAGCCAGCGGGTGATATGAAGCGGAGAGCAAAAGCAAAAAACGGCCCGAGGGCCGTTTTTGAAAGACGTTACAGAATACGCCCCAGCGTCTGCCGCAGGTGCGCGCCGGCGCCCAGCAGGCCAGGCTGATCGTGGGTGATCATATAGACCGGGATGCGGGAAACGTAGTCACGAAAGCGCCCTTTATCCTCAAAGGCGGCGCGGAAGCCAGAGGCCTTAAAGAACTCCAGGAAGCGCGGCACGATGCCGCCGGCGATATAGACGCCGCCAAAGGTGCCGAGATTCAGCGCCAGATTGCCGCCGAAACGTCCCATAATCACGCAGAACAGCGACAGCGCGCGACGGCAGTCGGTGCAGCTATCAGCAAGCGCGCGTTCAGAAACATCCTTCGGCTTGAGGTTTTCCGGCACGCGGTTGTCCGCTTTGACGATAGCGCGGTAGAGGTTCACCAGACCGGCGCCGGAAAGCACGCGCTCTGCGGAAACGTGGCCCAGCTCGGCGCGCAGCACTTCCAGAATCAAATCTTCCTCATCGCTGTTGGCGGCGAAGTCGACGTGGCCGCCCTCGCCCGGCAGGCTGACCCAGCGACGGTCAACGTGCACCAGATGGCTGACGCCCAGTCCGGTGCCCGCGCCGTAAATCGCGATGGGCTTATCCTTCACCGGCTCGCCGCCGCCAAACTGGATCACGTGCTCAGCCTTCAGCATCGGGATCGCCATGGAAACGGCGGTGAAGTCGTTAATGATTTCAAGATGATCGAAGCCAAGGCTGGCTTTCATTTTGCTGGTGGAAAAAGCCCAGTCATGGTTGGTCATTTCGACCCAGTCTTCCGTGATAGGGCAAGCAATGGCGATGCAGCCGTCTTTAACGTTTTGCAGCTGCTCGCCAAGATAGTGGCGGATGACGGCTTCGAGGCTGTCATAATCTGAAGTTGAGAATGTTTGGGCCTGGGAGATGCTGCCGGTTTCCACCTCACACAGGGCGAGTCGGGCGTTGGTGCCGCCGACGTCGCCGACCAGGGCATAAGTTGTCATTCTTTTGTTGCTCCGCTTGGGGTCCCTAAGATGCAGGACACTATAAAAGTCTGCCGGTAAAACAACAACGCTCGCCACGACAAAAGAGGAGCGTTGAAGGTGGTGAGCACAGCCTACCCGTCCGGCAAGCCGCTTGACAGCGGCAACACTCCGAATCTTACCCTCCGTTGCGTTGCGCGAGGCAAGCCGTCACCTTATGCAGCAGCGGCGGCAGATCGTCTTTGGGCATCACGACCTCGACCAGCGTCAGGTAGTCGGGCGCCTGCAGACGCGCCATGACCTCATCCAGCTGCACGCATTCGGTGACGCGCCAGCTCTGCGCCTGTCCATGCAGACAAAGCGCCTGCGGCAGCGCGGTCCAGTTCCACCGCGCGATATCATTATAACGCTGCGTTGCGCCGTGGATGGCGCGCTCCACCGTATAGCCCTCGTTGTTCAGCAGGAAAATAATCGGCGTTTGCCCGTCGCGCAGCATCGAGCCCAGCTCCTGAATCGTCAGCTGCGCCGAGCCGTCGCCGGTAATCAGGATCACCCGCTGCGCGGGCGCGGCGGTCTGCACGCCGAAGGCTGCCGGAAGAGTATAGCCAATGGAGCCCCAGAGCGGCTGCACCACCAGCTGCGCGCCGGGCGGCAAGCGCAGCGCCGCCGCGCCGAAAGCGGCGGTGCCCTGATCGGCGAGAATAATGTCGCCCGGCTGGAGAAAGCGCTGCATCGCCTGCCAGAAAGCGTTCTGGCTGATATCGGCGCCCGCGTCCGCCGTCTCGACCGGCTGCATCTGCGGCGCCAGCGCCCAGCCCTCGCCATAGCGCGCAAACAGCGCCTCCAGCTCGCTTAGCGCATCCGCCATATTAAGCGGCGCAAAGCGTTCGCCGGCAACGCTGGCGGCAAATGGCTGCAGATCGATCAGCTGCGTGGCGGCAAAATTCTGGCTAAAGCCCGCCGTCAGGGTATCGGTGAAGCGCACGCCGACGCAGATTGTTACGTCGGTCTGCTCAATCAGCTCGCAGATGCCGGGCTCGCTGCCCGCTGCGGCGTAAGTGCCGACGTAGCCCGGCTGACGCTCGTCCAGCACGCCTTTGCCCATCAGCAGCGTGGCGCAGGGAACGGCGCGCAGGCGACGCAGCCGGGCCAGCGCCGCCTGTTGCCGCCAGCGCGCGGCGAGAAAATCAGCCAGCAGCGCCACCCGCCGCGCCGGCTGCAGCAGCCGTTCAGCGGCGGCGCGGAACGCCTGGCGCGTCTGTTCGCTGGAGCCCGGCGCGGCGTCGAGCGGCGCGGCGGGCGGCGCCACCTCGGCCTCTGCGACATCGACCGCCAGCATCAGATAGCCTGGCCGCTGTTCGCGCATCGCCGTGGCCAGCACCCGATCGATTTCCGCCGCGGCGTTGCCCGGGCTGAGCTGCGCCGTCGCTGCGCTGACCTCGCCCGCCATGCGCAGAAAGTGACGGAAGTCGCCGTCGCCCAGCGTATGGTGCACGCAGTCGCCGCGCTTTTGCGCCCCGCTTGCGGGCGCGCCCACGACATGGATCACCGGCAGATACTCGGCAAAACTGCCGGCCGTGCCGTTGATGGCGCTCAGTTCGCCGACGCCAAAGGTGGTCAGCAACGCCGCCGCGCCGCGACAGCGCGCATAGCCGTCCGCCGCATAGGCCGCGTTGAGTTCGTTGGCGCAGCCGACCCAGCCGATATCCCGATGGGCGATCACGCGATCGAGAAACTGCAGGTTATAGTCGCCCGGCACGCCAAACAGATGACCCACGCCAATCTCCTGAAGGCGCGCCAGCAGATAATCTCCTACGGTAAAGCGTTGCATATGCCACTCCTTTCACCAGTGTCTGGTTTGAGTATCCGCTATGCTGCCAAAGCGGCGAGAAAGCAGCGCAATCGACTGAACAAAAAAGTGGCAACCCGGCGTTACGATGGGGGATTATTCTGTAAGTATGCGATCTGCGATCCATTGTGACTGTGTGTAAACGCATACACTGCTATTCTTGCGCTTGAAAATTCTTCCCTTTGACAGGAAAGCCGTATGACCTACCTTCCGCATCCCGGTCGTTATCAGCAGATGGAATATCGCCGCAGCGGCCGCAGCGGGCTAAAGCTGCCCGCAATTTCGCTTGGCCTGTGGCATAACTTTGGCGACAACACGCGCGTCGACAACAGCCGCGAGCTGCTGCGCCACGCGTTCGATCGCGGCATTACCCATTTTGATCTGGCTAACAACTATGGCCCACCGCCGGGATCGGCGGAGGAGAACTTCGGCCGTATCCTGCGCGAAGACTTTCGCGCCTTTCGCGACGAGCTGGTGATCTCCACCAAAGCGGGCTACACCATGTGGGACGGCCCTTACGGCGACTGGGGCTCGCGGAAATACCTTATCTCCAGCCTCGATCAGAGCCTGAAGCGTATGGGCCTGGAGTATGTGGACATCTTCTATCATCATCGTCCGGATCCGGAAACGCCGCTGGAAGAGACCATGCGCGCGCTGGATCAGGTGGTGCGCCAGGGTAAGGCGCTTTATGCCGCACTCTCCAACTATCCGGCGGATCGCGCGGCGGAAGCGATCGCCATCCTGCGCGATCTCGGCACGCCCTGCCTGATCCATCAGCCGCGCTATTCGATGTTTGAACGCGGCCCGGAAAACGGCCTGCTGGAAACGCTGGGCGACAGCGGCGTCGGCTGCATCGCCTTCTCGCCGCTGGCGGGCGGCGTGCTGACCGACCGTTATCTGCAGGGCATTCCCGACGATTCGCGCGTGGCGAGCGGCAGCAAGTTCCTGCGGGAAGATCAGCTGACCGACGAGAAGATGGAGAAAGTGCGCAAGCTGAATGAGATTGCGCAGCAGCGCGGCCAGAAGCTGGCGCAGATGGCGCTGGCGTGGACGCTGCGCGACGCGCGCGTCACCTCCGTGCTGATCGGCGCCAGCAAAACCGCGCAAATCGACGACGCGGTGGAGATGCTGGCCAACCGCCACTTTACCATCGCCGAGCTCTCCGCTATCGAAGGCGTGCTGATCTGATCCTTGCCCGCCCGGCCGCCGTGCCGGGCATTTCGGCGAACAGAATTGTCTCAATCCCCTTTTTCTTCCGATTTTCCTCACAATTGTCAGCGACACTCAACTTGCCACACAAGCAATGCGCGGGCATCACGCCTGCACCGCAGCGGCGCTGTCGCTGATAAGGAGAATAAGATGAAATTTGCTGTTTTTGCTGCTTTGCTGACCTGCCTGTCGCCTCTGGCGATCCACAGCGCTCAGGCTGACGGCGCCTCTATTAGCCTGGCGCCGGGCGTAACGCTGCATCTGGGAGACCAGGATCGCCGCGGCTATTACTGGGACGGCGGCCGCTGGCGCGAGCCGCGCTGGTGGCATAACCGCTATCAGTACAATAACCATCGCTGGTGGCGTCATGAAGAGTGGCGCCGTCATCAGCAGTGGGAGCGCGAGCGACGCTGGCACGAACGCGAACGTCGCCACCACTGGCGTGAAGCGCCGCGCCATCACGACCGCCACGATCGTCACGACCACCATCATCACTGATGACGCGGCGGTACGGCTAAAGGCCGCTGCGCGATACCGCGCGCAAAGCGGCCTTTACTCTGCGAACAGCCGACGTCCGATTTGCCGCGCCGTTTCCAGATGCGCTTCCGGCGAGTCGGCGTCAGGCAGCAGGATCAGCTCCGACGTTTTCACCGCTGCGCCGACATAGTCAAAAATTCCCTCGTCGATCTGCGTGCGCATCGCGGCATAGTAGCCGCGCCGCGCATAGGTGCGCAGATTCGCCCCGCCTATTCCCAGCAGATGCACCTTCAGGCGGCCCATTTTTTTATCGATTTTGCCGTCGGACGTCTCCTGATATGCCCAGCCGTGGGTAAAGACGCGATCGATCCAGCCTTTCAGCACGCCGGGAAACGACCACCAGTAAACGGGGTAAACCAGCACCAGCGCGTCGGCGCCGTCGATGCGCTTTTGCTCGGCCAGCACATCGGCGGGCGGCGCGCCCTCGCTGCGGAACAGCGCCAGATCGCCGGCGGCGTAGCGCGGGTCGAAGCCCTCCGCTATCAGGTCGGCGATTTCAAACGTATGCGGCGCGCAAATCTCGCGGGTTAACGTTCGCGCGACGGCGTGGGTAAAAGAATCTTGATCGGGATGGGCGACCACTACCAGTGCATGCATATCCTGACTCCAGTAAGAGAAGAGAAAACGGCTGCATATCGAGAGTAGATGAGTTGAGGCGGGCTGGTAAGGCGGCGGCACGTGAGGTTAAAAACGACGCTGGCCCGAGATAGATCGGGCCCGTTTTCAGCAGCCTTTACAGGCCGAGGATTTCGCCAATCAGCAAATAGGCGTTGAGCGCCACCACCAGCACCACGATGGCGCGACCGGCGTTCTGCATCAGGCGCGAATTGACCATCTCGCCCATAATCTCGCGGTTGCCGGTAAAGGAGAGCAGCGGCACCAGCGCCAGCGCGATGCCGAAGCTCAGCAGCACCTGGCTCATAACCAGAATGCGCGTCGGATCCCAGCCCGCCATAATCACGATAAACGAGGGCAGCATAGTGACCAGACGGCGCACCCAGAGCGGAATATGAAAGCGGATAAAGCCCTGCATCACCACCTGACCGGCCAGGGTGCCCACCACGGTAGAGGAGAGGCCCGCGGCGACCAGGCTCAGGCCGAATACCGTCGCCGCCGCATGGCCAAGCAGCGGCGTCAGCGTCAGATAGGCCTGATCCAGTTCGGCAATGCCGCTGTGGCCGCTGAAGTGGAACGCGGCGGCGGCGGTCGCCATCATCGCCAGATTGACAAAGCCGGCGATAGTCATGGCGATGGCCACATCCAGCTTGGTGGAGGAGTAGCGCTGGCTTTTATTGCCGCTCTCGCCGCCCTGCGTCAGCGCCGAGTGAAGATAGATAACGTGAGGCATAATGGTCGCGCCCAGCACGCCCGCCGCCAGGAAAACCGCCTCTGAAGTCGGCAGCGACGGCAGCGCCATGCCGGTCACCAGTTCGCTGACCTTCGGCTGCGAAAAGAAGAGTTCGACGATATAGGCCGCCGCCACGAACAGCAGCAGGCTGCCGATCACCAGCTCCAGCGGCTTCTGGCCGCGGCTTTGCAGCATCAGGATCAGGAAGGTCGCCACGCCGGTCAGCACCGCGCCCTGCAGCAGCGAAATGCCGAGCAGCAGCTTAAAGCCGAGCGCCGCGCCGATAAATTCCGCCAGATCCGTCGCCATGGCGATGATCTCCGCCTGCACCCAGTAGAACCAGACCGCCGGACGCGGGAAGCGATCGCGAATATGCTCAGCCAGATTTTTACCGGTGGCGATACCGAGCTTGGCGGACATCAGCTGAATGACCATTGCCATGATATTGGCCCAGACCACCACCCACAGCAGCTTATAGCCGTAGGCTGCGCCCGCCTGAATGTTGGTGGCGAAGTTGCCAGGATCGATATAGCCGATGGCGGCGATAAAGGCCGGCCCCAGCAGCGCGAGCTTGATTTTTCGGGCTCCGCGAGCGGCACGCTCGGCGGTACGGCTCTCAAACATATTTCTCTACCTGTCTGAACGCGTTTTAACCATGGCAGCTTATGGCCTGATCGCGGCAAGTGAAATGAGGTTATCGTTATCGTTGTGATAGATGATGCTATAAAGTATAGCCATTGCTATACCTTACGGTAAAGCGAGACGTGCTAAAAAATGTGCAATTCCTCTCACTCTACGCTTCGGACATATTATAGACAATAAATTTGTGGATATTAGGCGTGAACATTTTGTGAACAGGCTGTGACTGGTGAGAGTTTTCTGAGAAAAGGGGCGATAGCGAATCCTTATAATGTGGATTTGATCTCGTTTTTAAGTAACGCGTTACATAGAATACGCAGCAAATTACAACCCTCCTCAAATCTGGAGCAAGCATGTCCCATATTTTGCACTTCCTT
>Ga0157363_1000077_pt1 | contig 74253 bp, 71 predicted proteins | sample AttsexASBM1_FD_111477 | JGI IMG/M metagenome (GOLD analysis project Ga0157363, IMG submission 111477) | Fungus gardens microbial communities from leaf cutter ant in Ribeirão Preto, State of São Paulo, Brazil - Atta sexdens ASBM1 | ecosystem: Host-associated > Fungi > Mycelium > Unclassified ... | reverse complement strand
ATGCCGCCTGCCAGCCCGGCCATCGAGGCGCTGATGCCCAGTTCAGCATCCATGCCGCCCGGCATCGCAAAGGCGATGTTGACCCGATCCATATACGAAATGATGCAGGTAATCAGAATCGGCGGAATGATCCGCAGCCAGCGCAGTGCAGGGACCTTTTCATGATTGACAGCGCTTGTGGTGATGCTCATCGTGCCTTCCTGCCTTACACCAGATCGCGCGTGGGGATCTTCACCACGACTTTGCGGATTGGACCGGGCTGACTGACCGCGCAGTTAGGACGATGAATATCCTGAGGAAAAAATACGGCGAACGTGCCGGGCAGCATCCGTACCAGGGTTTCATCGGGGGCATGTTGATAAAAAACGATGTCGCGTTCGCTGTCGTAAGGCTGATGCACCGCCAGATCCAGCGGTTGTGTGGCGACGCCGATCACTTCTTCGCCTGCCACCAGACACTGCACGTCGATGTGATAGCGGTGCGCCTCCGGGTAATTCTCTGCGGCGGGAACCGTGTGCAGATCTAACACCTGTACGACCCAGCCGGTTTCTTCGTCCTGATAACGGCCGGCGGCCATGTTTGCCAGATCATGACCGGCGAGGTAGGCCAGGGCATGAGCAATCGCGGCGGGATAGTGACGGGGATCGGTATTGGCAAGGTGTCCGGTAATCATGATGCCTTCTCCTGTAGCGCCTGAATGCGCGCCCAGACGCGCTCATCAACCGGAATACCCAGGCGTTCGTTTTCTTCACGCAGTGGCGGGAATTTGTCACCCGGCAGGCGAATCGCCTGTGTGCTGTCAGCCGGTTCCGCACCGGTGATGGATGCGCGAATACGATCGAGTTTTTGCTGGCGGGTTTCGCCCGGAATGAGCCGATCGACGTCGATGGCGATAAACACCTGAGAAATGCCAAATTCATCGCCGTTGTCGTGAGTGACTTCAGTCACGGAGGCGCCGTTAGAGAGCAGGGTGGCCAGCATATCCAGCACCACAGACAGCGCTGAGCCTTTCCAGTAACCCATTGGTAAAATGCGGCGGTTTTTTTCCAGCGTGGCCGGATCGCGGGTGTAGTTGCCCTCATCATCAAAGCCGCCATCGACCGGCAGGCTTTTCCCCGCCAGGCGATTCACTTCCAGCATGCCGTAGGAGAACATCGACATGGACATATCCACCATCGTAACCGGCTCGCCCGGTACCGCGATAATCAGCGGATTGGTGCCGATCGCGCAGCTTTTTGCGCCCCAGGGCGGCATTACGGCAATGGAGTTGGTCCAGCAGATGCCGACAAAGCCCTTTTCCGCCGCCTGCCAGCCATAGCTGCCACCGCGCATCCAGTGATTGGCATTGCGTAAGGCCACCAGCCCAATGCCGTGTTCCGTGGCCAGCGCCATCGCGCGCTCCATCATGCTATGGGCGGTGATATTGCCAATGGCGCGTTGCGCATCCCACTGCTCAATCGCACCCAGCGACAGGACTTTTTGCGCATCCGCATCGGGAATAATGTGGCCGGCATCCAGTTGCTGAATAAAACGCGGGAAGCGGTTAACGCCATGGGAATAGACGCCGTTAAGACTGGTTTCAGTAAACATGTGCGCGCAGGCCTCGGCTTTGGCCTGCGGCACGTTGCGGCTGAGGAGTACGCGAAGAAACTCCTGATACAACTGCTGATAGCTGATTCTCATCTGACTGATACTCCCCGCGTCTTATTTCATAATGTGGAATTTCATTTCAACTAAATGCTATGGGGAAAAATGCAGCGAGTCAAAGAAATGACTCAAAAATTATTTCATTTAAATCAAAAGGATGTAATTAATTCTGACTTCTGTGATCTTGGGCTTTTTTGCCCGATTCCGGCCACAGTCAGGCCGGTCAGCTGAGAGACAGCTGACCTGTTTTGCTCTGCTTTTCGCCCTGCCTGTGCAGGGGCGTTAGCGCAGCGTTACCCGGTAGAGTGAAGTGTTGGCTGTGATATAAAGTTCATCATTATTCGGTCCGCCAAAGGTGCAGTTGGATACCGTTTCAGGAATCGGGATTTTGCCTTTACGGTTTCCGCTGCTGTCGAAAATAATCACGCCGTCAGCGCAACTACAGTAAATATCGCCGTTGGCATCCACACAAAATCCGTCCGGGAAACCGGGTGAGACATCGGCAAAAAATTGCCCTGCAGACAACGTGCGACCGTCCACTTTATAGGTGCGCAACTCATGGCGGCCGAGCGTCGGGAAATCCACCACCGACATGTCCGCCACGTACAGCACGCTTTCATCAGGCGAGAACGCCAGCCCGTTTGGCCGCTGCAGATCGCTGGCGGCAATGCTGAGCTGCCCGCTTTCCGGATCAAAACAGTAGAGATAGCAGCCGATCACCTGGCTGGGAGCCAGGTAACCCTCATGATCGCTGACGATCCCGTAAGGCGGATCGGTAAACCAGATGGTGCCGTCGGAGCGGATTGCCAGATCGTTGGGCGAGTTAAACCGCTTGCCCTCGACTTTATCCACCAGCACGTTCACCGTACCGTCTGTTTCTGTCCGGCTGATAGCCCGGCGACCGTGTTCGCAACTGACCACGCGTCCCTGATGGTCGCGGGCATTGCCATTGGCATAGTGAGAATGATGACGCCAGATACTCAGCTCGCCATTGCGCTGCCAGCAGTACATACGGTTGCCTTTGACATCGCTAAATACCACCCCATCCAGCGCCGGTAACCAGACTGGGCCTTCGGCCCAGGTGGCAGGGGAGCACAGTTTTTCTACCTGCATGATGCTGGCCTCCGTTACTTCACGCCCCAGATAGCTTTGTAATGGTCCTGATAGCCGTTTTCAGGATCGTAGTGGTTCTGCGGTCCGCCATCCCGGCTGATATTTTCCGGTGTAATCAGGTGCGCAGGCGTGACATAGCCTGACGGGGGCTGTCCGGCGAAGGCGCGGTTGAACTCATCCAGCAGTTGCCAGCCATGCAGTTTCAGCGGTTCAGCGACGGTCGCGACCTGGCTTTCACCATTGCGAATGCGCTGGAAGGCCGACACCGAGCCATCGCCTGCCGAGATGTTATACGGCGCGTTTTTGCCGCCTTTCCCTGCGGTTTTCAGCGCTGGTGCCATAAAGTCAAAATAAAGGTCATTAATCGCCAGTGAGTACTGCCAGCGGTCACCGTACTTCTGTAACAGGCTAAAGGTCAGCGACGGCATACGGTTAGAGGTATCGGCCAGCGGCGTGTCAATAAAGTCGATGACTTTACACTCGCTGCACTTCTCAATTTCCTGCTTCATCGCATTGGCTTTATCCAGCGCGATTTTGTACAGCGAGTCGGTGAAGATAATCACCTGCGCTTTGCCGCCTGACTTCACAATGGCGTACTGCGCCGCCAGACGGGCAACCTCATTAGAATCGGACGTAATGTTATCGGTGATCCCGTACTGCTTAATCGGGCCCGGCTGAGGCTCTGCGTGCCAGGCCATCAGCACGATTTTTTGCTGCAGGGCTTTTTTCAGCGGCATTTTGGCGACGTTCGGGTTCCAGCCGCCGATAACGATACCGTCAGGGCGCTGGGCAATCGCCTGATTCAGCGCCGCCAGTTGATCTTTGACAGAGCCTGCGCCGTCCAGCGTATCCAGCGTCCAGCCAGCCACTTTCGCCGCTTCGCTCAGGCCTTGCTGAACGCCCTGCACACCGCCGTTTTTCATATCCGAGGCGATAAAGATCAGTTTCTTTTTAGGCTGTAGCTTTGGCCCGGTCGTCGGACCGTCCCAGGTCGTGGCGCTGGCCGTCGCTTTAGCCACGGCCGCTGTCGCCTGATCGAGATAGCTGTCTGCATGGGCTGGTAAGGTGGCGACCAGCATGGCGATGAGAGAAAGACCAAATACCGGATTTTTCATAATGAGTTCCCTGGTGTGATGGTTTTTTGCTGTGAGTCAGGTGTGGTCGCCGGCGTGCTCTGACTGCGCACGACGGCTTTTTGATTCAACATACGGCGGCGCTGAGCGTAGCCGGCCAGCGTAATCGACAGCAGCAGCGTGGCACCGTTAAACAGCGGCTCCACCCAGAACGCACCGCCAAACTGCTGAATACCGGCAATCCCGATAGCCAGGATAGCGATGCCGACCACGGTGCCCCAGACGTTTACCCGTCCCGGACGAATGGTGGTACTGCCCAGAAAAGCCCCGACCAGCGCAGGCAGCAGGTAATCCATCCCGACGCTGGCCTGGCCGACGCCCTGTTCCGCCGCAATCAGCACCCCGCTGAAGCCGGTGATCACACTGGAGGCGATAAACGCGCCGATCACGTATTTATTCACGGCAATACCGTTGAGGCGCGCGGCGACGGGGTTACCGCCCACGGCATACATGCACCTTCCCAGTGGCGTGTGCTCAGTGATCAGCCACAATACCAGCGCCAGGCCCAGCACATAGAAGGCACCAATCGGAATGCCAAACACTTCGGTACTGTGCAGCGCACTAAAGGCATCCGGTAAGTCACCAACAATTTGGCGACCGCCGGAGTGCCACAACGCAATGGCATACAGCACCGTGCCGGAACCGAGCGTGGCGACGAAGCTGTCGATATCCGCCAGCGCCACCAGAATGCCGTTCAGCAGGCCATACAGCGCCGACAAGACCAGCACCGTCAGCACCGCCATCTGCCAGGAAAAGCCGTATTCCACCTGAAGCGTAATGGCCAGAATGTGCCACAGCACGATCCCGAAACCGACGTTCAGGTCGATTTTGCCCACAATCATCGGCAAGGTGGCGGCCAGCGCCAGCAGGGCGATTTTGGCCTTACTGGACAGAATGGCCTGCACGGTGAGCAGGGATGCGAAAGTCGGGGACAGTACCGAAAACAGTAACGCCAGCAGCACACATAACAACAGTAATCCGTAGCGGGTGACGACCTGCATCGACCACAGCGCAAAACCATGCTGAGCAAGGCTGACCCGTTGTTCAAGTGCAGTAGATTTCACCGAGGTTTTAGACATAGCGTTTCTCCTGACTGCCTTTTCAGACGGTAGCGAAGGGGGCAGCAGAGCTGGCTGAGGCCAGCTCCAGTAAATTAGCAAAAGTAACCTGTTCGTTTTTCAGTTCACCCACTACCTGGCCCCGGTTAAACACCAACGCGCGGTTACAGATATGCGCGATTTCCTCCAGGTCATTCGAGATCACCAGCACTGCCACGCCGTCTGCCAGCGCTTTGTTGAGCAGGTGATAAATTTCTTCGCGCGCGCCCACGTCGACGCCCGCAGTGGGATCTTCAAGAATCAGCAACGGGGCATTGAGGTGCATCCAGCGGGCCATCACCACTTTTTGCTGGTTGCCACCGGACAGGGCGCTGATATCCAGATCCACGTTTTTAGGGCGCACGTCGAAAAGCTGCACTTTCCACCAGCTGGCACCCACCTCCGCGCGGCGACCATAATGGGACATCACCCGGTGCCCGCTCGCGCAGGGGTTGAGAAACAGGTTTTCACGCACGCTCATCGACATAACCAGACTTTCACCGGTGCGATCGCCTGCCACAAACGAGATGCCTGCCGCCATAGCCTCGCGAGGCGATCGGGAATGGCAGGGCTTGTCGCGAAAAATGACCTGGCCCTGGGTAGCCTGTTTCAGGCCAAACAGCATCCGGCCAATCTCTTCCTGACCGGCACCACGCAGGCCGGCCAGCGCCAGCATTTCGCCGGGTTGCAGACTGAACGAGACCGGGCCCACTTCATCGATGCAGAGCTGATCCAGTGACAGCACGGGCGGACGCCCCTCAGGCAGCACAAGGCGCTGATTGCTTTCCAGCGCTTCGCCGACAATCATTTCAACCAGATCGTGCAACCTGTAGTCTGCCGTGTTGCCCTCTGCGACGCGTTTACCGTCCCGCATCACACAAATGCGATCGGCAATTTCAATTACCTCATCCAGACGGTGAGTCACGTAAATCATGCCGACGTTGCGACTTTTCAGGCGTTCTATCACGCTAAACAGATGCCGTACGTCATTGGCGGGTAACGAGGCGGTCGGTTCGTCCAGTACCAGTACTTGCGCGTTGACGGCCACCGCGCGGGCAATGGCCAGCAGCGATTTCTCCGTGCGTGACAGTTCAAATACGCGGGCATCGGGATCGAGCTGAATACCGACGTCTTCCAGCGCTAAACGTGCCCGTTCACGCACGGCCCGCCAGTTAATCAGGCCCAGGCGACGGTTGAAGCCCATGATCAGCGCCATATTTTCCGCCACCGTCATCCATTCGATCAGCCCCAGATCCTGATGAATAAAGGCGACAGGCTGGCTGGTGGCGGTTTTTAGCGCGGCCGCTGAGGGGATGGGGTTGCCATTAAAGGTTATCTGGCCTTCGTCGCTGGTATAAACGCCGGCCAGTACCTTGATCAGCGTCGATTTACCCGCACCGTTTTCACCTAACAGCGCGACCACTTCGCCCGGAAAGACATCCAGGCTTACGTCATTGACGGCAGGGTTCCCCCCGAAACGTTTGGTGATATGGCTTAGTGTCAGGACCGGTTTATCCGGGTTAGTTTGCATTCCAGCCTCCCGTGACGCCTGGTGAGTAGTGGCAGCAAGCGTGGTGACGCGCTCTTGCTGATTTCAACATGTGAAATACTATTCCAAAAAATACTATCCCTGAAAATGCGGAAAAGCAAAGAAGCGAGGCGACTATTTCCTCATTAGAAACATAGGGTTAAAATATTGTTTTGAAATTGTGATGAACAGCGCAATTCCTGCCAGGCGGAATGCGATCGCCAGGCCACACTAAAAAAGCGAAAGATTCCCAGTTGTTATGCCATGAGTTAACATCATGCGATAGTGCGCTCAGGAAGTCAGAAACGGAGAGGATCGGCGGATGGTGGGTAAAGTGGATAAAGCGAAGGAAAATAAAAACGATAAGCCGTTGGGAACACAGAGTCTGTTTCGTGGCCTTCAGTTGATTGAGTTACTGAGCAATTTCCCGAACGGTTGCCCGCTGGCCCATCTCGCTGAGCTGTCCGGCATGAATAAAAGCACCGTCCACCGCCTGTTACAGGGGCTGCACAGCAGTGGCTATGTCACCCAGGCCCCGTCGCCTGGCAGCTATCGCCTGACGACCAAATTTATTTCGGTCGGTCAGAAAGCGCTGTCATCGCTCAATATCATCCACGTAGCCGGACCGCATCTGGAAAAGCTCAACCTGGACGTGGGCGAAACGGTTAACTTTTCCAGCCGTGAAGACGATCATGTTGTATTGATCAATAAACTGGAACCTACCACCGGCATGATGCGCACACGCGCCTACATCGGGCAGCATATGCCGCTCTATTGCTCGGCGATGGGCAAAATTTTTCTGGCCTGGGGCAGTGAAGAGTACCTGCTGCACTACTGGCAAAGCCATCAGGACAGCATTGAGCAACTGACAAAAAACACCATCACTACCTTGCCTGAGATGCAGCAGGAACTGAGAGATATTCTGCAGCAGCGCACCGCGATGGATCGCGAAGAGAACGAGCTGGGCGTGACCTGTATCGCCGCGCCGGTATTTGATATTCAGCAGCGCGTTCCCTATGCGGTGTCGGTCTCGCTGCCGACGGCCAAGCTGCAACAGATTGGGGCAAAAAACCTGATGGCGAAGGTGGTAGCGACCGCCCAGGCGATCTCACACGAGCTGGGCGCTTCCGCCTGAGCCCTGGGCAGCGGCCCGCCTGGCACGCATCCTGCGCTATCCGTTTTCAGGCGGGATACTGTCGCCCGCGCCAAGTGTCCGCTGCATCAATACCGTGTCCAGCCAGCGCCCGTGTTTGTAGCCTACGGAGGTTAGCGTACCGGCCACGGTGAAGCCCGCCGATCGGTGCAGAGCGATGGAGGCCACGTTGGCGCTGTCGCCCACATTCCCGACCATCTGGCGAAAGCCCCGGCTTTCTGCCCAGTCAATCGCGTGCGCCAGCAGGCGTTTACCCACACCTTTCCCCTGAAAAGCCGGATGGATATAAAGGGAATCTTCCAGGGTAAAACGATAAGCCGGGCGCGGACGATAAAAGCCCAGATAACAGTAACCGCAAACCTGGCCGTCTTCGATGGCCACAAACCAGGGCAGCCCGGCGGCACGGATTTTTTCTAACCGGCTGGCGAGTTCGGCTTCATCAGGCGGATCCTGTTCAAAACTGCCCGTGCCATGCACAACATGGTGAGCATAAATCTGTTGCAGGGTGGGAATGTGGTCATCCTGCGCGGGCGTGATGTGCATTCTGCGATCCCGGAGTGAGCCAGTAAGGATCATGACAATACAAAAGACAGGCAGGAAAGGCTACCGGCCTGTTTTGCCGGGTAAGATCCCTGTCGCAGGACGGGGCGTCAGGCACCACTCCTGCCAGGCGCGGTTTATCGCTTTTGCAGCTACCAGACGGCACCTGGGCAGGCTAAGTCCCTGATACAGGAGGTGATAGCGACGGCGATTGCCCGGCGTCACCCAGGTGATATGCCTGAGCATGGCGAGATTGATGTGATCGGTGCTGCCTTGCAGCGCCCCGGCACGCGGCGTGGTGGCACAGCAACGCCGGATATAACGCAGTAAACTGACAGGCATCGCGAGATCCAGCAGGATATAGCCTGTTGCGCGCGCCAGTCTTTCGGGCAGGCAGCGAGGCCTTCGATAACCCAGCGTTCTGCACTGATTGCCTCGCGGTGAAGCTGTAAAAACACGGCGTGCTCTCTGGGCTGCCAGTCGGTATTGGGCTGGTGATAAAGCTGATCGAGATGAATAACGGGCAGCGACTGCTTTTCCGCAATCGCCACGGCCAGGGTAGATTTACCGCTGTTTGAGGGGCCCATGATACAAATGCGCGGACCCAGATGTGCAAGCGGCGGCAACGGTGTCATCAGGCGAAACCTCCGTCAAGGCTGTGTTTGCGCCTCAGTATACGCGGAAAATGTGCGCCAGCCATCGTGCCTCAGGGCTGGCCGGGGTCAGACCGATCCCGCTTTCTCGATCACCAGTACGCGCGCTTCGCCCTGTGGATGGGCAACATGTTCCGTGCCCACGCTGGCATAAAAAATATCCCCTGTCTGCAAGCGCACTGTCCTGATGTCTCCGTTTTCCTTGTAGTGCATCTCTACACAGCCATCCATCACCGCAAAAACTTCCTGACCGTCATTGATGTGCCACTTGTAGGGTTGATCCGTCCAGTGAAGCCGTACGGTTGTGCCATCAAAGTTAGCGATGTCGAGTGCACCCCAGGCCCGGTCGGCTGAGAACGCTTTGCTGATATAGGTTTTCATGGTTTTTCCGTTATGCGCAGTGGTAAGACATGGATGAGGTTATACCGCGTGAAGTGGGGCAGGGCTTGCAAAAAATTGCGGAAAACCGAGGCGAATCAACAGAGCAGGTACGGGATGAAAGCGTCAGAGCAGGCAGGAAAGCAGACCTGCCCTGCGGGCAGGTCTGAAGGGCGGATCAGAAATTTACGTTAGCGCTGATTCCGCCGACAAAGGCATCTTTCACGTCGCTAACGGCACCCGGCGCAACAACGTATTGCAGGTTAGGACGCAGTTGCAGCCATTTGGTCAGCTGCGCGTTGTAATAGATTTCATAGTTGTACTCCGAACCGTCCTGAACAGGCAGATAGGTCGGGCTGTTAAAATCCGTCTGTCCGCTGGCGTCGTTCTGTTCACGCAGCGAACGCGTGTAGGCGCTGTTGACGTGAATACGCGCCGCGCCGATGCCAATCTCATCCTGCGGACGGGCATCGAACGGTCCTTTCCAGGTGAAGCTGACGGACTGATAATTATCGGTTTTCGAGGTTTTATGGTCGTTCATCACCGCCTGAACCGTCACGCCCAGACCCCGGCTGGCATCGCCGCCCTGCGCCGTCAACTGCTGCTGCAACAGGACATAGCCGCCGTAAGCATGATTTTTGCGCTGGTAAGCGCCGTCACGCCAGCTGCCATAGTTGTCGCCATTTGCGGACGAGTAGTAATAGCCGATACGATAGTTACCCGGCAACTTGTCGGGGCCTAACGTCGGTTTCCAGCCTAACTCGACCGGCACCAGATTCCCCTCTGAGTTGCTGGTATCCAGCCGGAAACCATCGCCACGGTCGTAATTCGCACGGTTTTGATTGTAGAAACCGACCTGGAAAAACACCTCTGGCGTAACGTTGACTTTTAGCCTGCCGCCCCACTGCGAAACCGGCCAGTTAAACCAGCGATCGCCGCGCCAGTTACCGGCCTGGCCGCTGCCAAACGCCAGGTTCTGGAACTTGCTGTCGAAGTTATCGAAATCTTCGCCGACGGTAACGCGTCCGGCTTTCAGATTGACCGTGTTATCGAACAGGCCTTTGCTTAACCAGAACTGCGTCAGGCGCCACGTCTGGCCACGACCGTACACCTCCTGGGTAGAAGAGAGCATCCCGGTGCGGCGATCGGCCACCTGATCGGAGATGTTGCGGCCATTGCGATCGGTAATGGTGACCTGGAACTGCGTATCCTGCCAGTCGAGGAGTTTTTGCAGATCGAAATTGGCACCAAACGCCCACTGGTCGCTGTAGCGCATCGAGGTATGGCTGTCAGCTCCGCCACCCAGATTGGCGGCACTTTCCATGGTGTAGTTAACATCTAACTTAATGCCGTCGTTTTCTAACTGCGTTCGGTTACCGCCCCAGTCGCCAAACAGGTAAGGTGAGTCATAGCTAAAGGCATCGGCGGCCAGCGCGGAGGCGCTCAGCATCGCAAACATCAGGCTGCCAGCGGCCAGGCGAGGCATAAACTGCACTGCTTTTTTTGTATTCATCAGCGTTATTCTTTATGAAATGACAGGAAAAGACAGGGCAGAGAATAATGCTGACTAAATGTCAATTTTTGCAAATCTGTGCGTATGTAACTGCAAAGTGGTAAGGAATTAACGCAATTGTGACAGTTATCGCTGAATGAATATTTTTATAGCTAAAAAGGCATTTATTGCGAGGCAAAGTAAAAGGGATGCCGCGGCATCCCCGGAGGTTTTATGGCTTGCTGGCCTGGGACAGCTCTTCAATTTCTTGCTTGCTCAGCGTCAACTCAGTGGCTTTGACCAGTTCATCAAGCTGCGACAAGGAGGTCGCGCTGACGATAGGGGAGGTAATACTCGGGCGCGCGATGAGCCAGGCCAGCGCCACCTGCGTGGCTGACGCATCATGTGACGCTGCCACGTCTTCCAGCGCTTCAACAATGCGTTTACCGCGTTCATTCAGATACTTATCTACAATACCCTGACCGCGCGCGCTCTTGCTGGCATCCTGCGGTTTTTTATATTTGCCGCTGAGAAAGCCGCTGGCCAGCGCGTAGTAGTTGATCACGCCAAGCTGATTCTCTCGCGCTACCTGCTCCAGCTCGCTTTCATATTCTTCACGGTCGTAAAGGTTGTAGAGCGGTTGCAGGGTTTCGTAACGCGCCAGCCCATGCTGTTTGCTGATGTCCAGCGCCTCCTGCAGTCGCGCGGCGCTGTAGTTGGAGGCCCCAATAGCCCGGACTTTGCCGGCTTTGATCAGGGCGTCAAAGGCGGTTAATGTGTCGGTCAGTGGCGTGGTTTCATCATCGCGATGCGCCTGATAGAGGTCGATCACGTCGGTTTGCAGACGGCGCAGCGAGTCCTCGACGGCCTGGCGAATATACCCAGGTTTCAGTCCCTGCTTCTCCGGTGACATTTCGATGCCGACTTTGGTCGCCAGCACTATCCTGTCGCGTTTACCGCTTTTCTTCAGCCATTTGCCGATGATGGTTTCGGATTCGCCCCCCTGATTGCCGGGCGCCCAGCGTGAATAGACATCGGCGGTATCGATAAAGAACAGGCCTTTTTCCACCAGCGCGTCGAGCAGAGAAAACGAGGTTTTCTCGTCTACCGTCCAGCCAAAGACATTGCCGCCAAAGGTCAGAAGCGGCACAGAGAGGCCGCTGTTGCCGAGGGGGCGGGTTTCAGGCTGCGTCATAGCATTCTCCTTTATTAAACGTATCAGGTGTACTTATCAGCTTAGCAAAGGTAAATCGATAGCTTTTCATTCGGTTTGTCCGCCAGTGCGGCATAACAAGGTAGCAAAGGTCACTTTTACCGCTGGCACGGCAGCGCCCGTCCTGAAACATGCAGGCACACAGCCCCGCGAATGCCAGAAAACCCGATACCGTAAAGCGAGGGATTTTACATTCAGAAATCTGGCTTTACCGACGTGGACAAAATCGTTGCTGACGGGCCTTAGGGCTTGGGGTTATAAGAATACCGGGCTGGTGTGATGCGACCTTCACGATGATCGGGCAAAACGTCACAGGAGACGTGGCACTGATGAAACCTCATAATCTGTCTGGCTTCACATCCACGCCGCGACGTCGGTTCTTAAAACGCAGCGCGGCGCTGTTGCTGGGTTCCGCATTGCCGATACCGGCCTTCGCGGCCGAACCGGCTTTCCCCCCCTTAAAGCGCATAGCCGCGCAGCGTCATCTTCTGTTTGGGTTCGCGGTCCGGCCCGAGCGTTTGCGGGCCGATGCGCATTACCGGCAGTTTGTGGCCAGCCAGGCCAGTATTATTGTTCCGGAAAACGCGCTGAAGTGGGTGGTCGTTCAGCCTGAGCAGAATCGCTACGATTTTTCTGGCCCGGATACGCTTGCCGCCTTTGCCAGAGCGCAGGGCCTGCTGCTACGCGGGCATACCTTTTGCTGGCACCGCGCGGTGCCGGACTGGCTGCTGGCGATTCGCGATGCCACGCAGCTGGAAAAAGTGTTGAGAGACCATATTCATACCGTCGCGGGGCGCTATCGGGGACAGATACAGAGCTGGGACGTGGCGAACGAGATTATCAACCTGTCTGACGGTTTGCCTGGCGGATGGCGCAACAGTTTCTGGTATCAACGTCTGGGGACGCGTTATCTGGATATCGCCTGTGACGCGCTGCATCAGACCGATCCTCACACCGTCATTTGCTATAACGATTACGGGCTGGAAAGCGACCATGACAACGCGCAACGAAAACGCGACGCTGTGCTGGCGCTGCTGCGCAATTTGCAGGACAGACAGATCCCCATTGGTGCGCTGGGCATTCAGTCTCATCTCAAGGCCGGTCCGCAGTACGCGTCTGGTCCGGGACTGGCGACATTTATTCGTGAAGTGAAAGCGCTGGGCCTGGCCGTGTATATCACCGAACTGGATGTTGATGACAGCCGCCTGCCGATGGCGCGCCGCGCCATGGCGGTCGCCAGCACCTATAAGCGCTATCTTTCGCTTGTGCTGGAAGCCGGTGTCGACGCAGTGCTCACGTGGGGTGTCTGGGACACGCCCCACCGGACGGCGGCGACGCCGAAGGCAAGCGATGGGCTGGCCACCGGACCGTTGCTGTTTGCTAAAGACGGCCAAATCAAAGACGCCAGCTGGGCAGCGCTGCATGCGCTACGCTGATTAACGCGTTGCGGGCGCCGCTCTGGCGGCAATCCACTGTCGATAACGCGCGGGTGTCATCGCCATCACCTGATTAAACGCTTTGCGAAAGCTGCTTTCGTCAGAATAGCCACAATCGGCGGCCACCTTACGGATGCTTACGGTGGGGTTTTCCAGGAGAAGACAGGCACCTTCAATGCGGACCCGGGTAATAAACGCCTTAGGACTTTCGCCGGTCAGCATTTTCATTTTACGGTGCAACGTACGTTCGCTGGTATGTAACGCAGAGGCCAGCCGTTCTGCCGTGATGCCTGGCTGTTGATAGCGAATAATCTCTTCCGCCCGCATCAGCAACGGGTGCTGAGTGTTAATAAACCCGGGCGGCGCATACAAACGTTGCGACACGGGCTGGGCATCGGCAACGGCCATATCAGCAACCTGTCTGGACACGTCCGCTCCCAGTATCCTGTGCAGCAAATGCAACGTGAGCGCGCTCCACGAGAGTGGGCCACCTGTAGTAATGATATTTTCCTGTTGTTCGAGCGTTTGTCCCCATACCGGACGCGCATCCGGATAGCGCTCCCGCAGGGTCGGAAACAGCCACCAGGTGGTGGTACAACGCCGACGACTGAGCAGCCCCGCTTCGCCCAGCACCAGACAGCCCGCGCAGGCGGCACCGACGATGGCACCCTGATGGTACATTTTTTTTATCCAGGTCCCCGCCTGTATGACCGCCTCCGGATGGTGCGGAAACCGATCGCGGCCCAACGCCATTCCCCCGACCAGGACGATATCTGACGCCTCTGCCTGGCTGAAATCAGCATCGACATGTAGCCATCGTCCCTGCGCATCGCGCACGGGCTGGCCATCAGCACTTACGATTTGGACCTCCAGCGGCGCGCGGGTCAGTTGCGCCGCAGTATCGGGGCGAGACGCAATCACCTGGCGCGCAATCCATAAGGTGTCACAAAAGCCGTTGACGGCAGAAGGCAGGCTGCCTTCCAGCGCCACAATCGCTATGCGCATAGCCAGTCACTCCTTATGGCGAGTTTTGCCTGTTAGTTGTCTTATTCGCCATCTTACACGCTCTTTTCGCCCGATCTACCATGGTCCGCATGAAAACGACCACAGGAACAGGCGAGATGCGGCGAAAGAGCAGTAAGGCGAAAAGATTAAAGCATGCGGTGCTGCTGGGGCTGACGTTATTGAATGTGCCGCTCGCTGCGCAGGCGACGGTGAAAAACATCGTCTTAGTCCACGGGGCGTTTACTGACGGCTCAGGCTGGCGGGCGGTGATTTCACGCCTTCAGCACAAAGGTTATCACGTCACCGCCGTTCAGAATCCATTGACCTCATTGCAGGATGATGTAAAGGCGACGGAGGCGGTCATTGCGCGTCAGCAAGGCCCGGTGCTGCTGGTTGGGCATTCCTGGGGCGGTGTGGTAGTGGCTGATGCTGGCAACGATTCGCGCGTAAGGGGCATGGTTTTTCTCTCTGCGCTGGTGCCCGACAGTAATGAATCTGCTGCCGGGCTGTTGCAACGACTTCATGCCCCGATGACGGAAATGAGGCCGGATAAACACGGGATGATCTGGCTGGATAATGCCCAACAGTTTGGTGAAATGCTGGCCGGCGACGTGCCTGGTGCGCGGGTGCGCGAACTGGCTGCGGTACAACAACCTGTTGCGGCGAGCGCTTTCACTGACAAGGTGACGCGAGCGGCATGGAAAAGCAAACCCACCTGGTATTTGTTGACCACGCAAGACCGGGCGCTGCCGCCCCGTGTCCAGTCTGACATTGCTGCGCATATTGGCGCACGCGTTCAGCGTCTCGCATCTAGTCATTTATCGCTGGTTTCACATCCTGAACAGGTGGCTGCGTTTATCGATCGCGCGGCCAGAACCCTTCCATCGTCATAGCACCATCACTCTCAGGGGAATCCCATGAACAGATTACTTCATATTGACGCCAGTATTTTCCAGACGCCGTCGGTTACCCGGCAGCTTACCGCGGACATCGTCAGAAAACTGTTGGCAAAGTACCCCGCTGCTCAGGCGACTTACCGTGATGTCGTGGCCGAGGAAATCCGTCCTCTTAACGCGGCCATCGCGGCAGGTTTCAGGGCGGGAAACGACGACAACGTCAGTGAGTACATAGCAAAAGAGCATCGCTTATCTGACCTGCTGGTGGCGGAGTTTCTTGCCAGTGATGTGATAGTCATCGGCGCGCCGATGTACAACTTTTCGGTGCCTGCCCAACTAAAATCCTGGCTGGACCGGATCGCGCAGGCAGGCAAAACATTCAGTTATACGGCACAAGGCCCGGTGGGATTGTCAGGTGGGCGAACCGTGATCGTGGCCTCGGCGCGAGGCGGCTTTTACCACGGCGGTTCCCTTGAAGAGTGGGATTTTCAGGAACGGTATCTGGCCGCTTTTTTTCGGTTTTTAGGCGTTGAGCATATTCATGTTATCCGTGCAGAAGGGGCTTCAAAAGGGGAAGCCATTCAACAGCGTGAAATCGGCAACGCGTTTAATGCCGCCAGCACGCTCATCCAGTCACTTGCGTTGTAATCCACAGGAGAACCTTATGCTTTACATTGTTACGCTGAGTTATCGTGGTGCCGCCGCCGAACGTGAAAAACACAGCGCGGGTCATAAAAGCTGGCTGGTGGAGCACATCAAGACGGGCGAGGTGGTTTTGGCCGGACCGCTGGAAAATCAGCAGGGCGGCGTTGTGCTGTTTCTCGCCTCTGATGAGCAGGCGGTTCGCGACAGGTTGACCGAGGATCCCTTTGTGGCGTTGGGACTGGTTGATGTGGCTGTTACGGGCGTTCATCCAGCCCTGGTTTCTTCTGTGTTTGACGCCGACTGGGGCAGTGAAACGAAGGTCGTTGATATGGCCCACCGCGCCTGAAGCCGTTTGCCGCGGAGCAGGGCATCGCTCCGCGGCAAGTCGATCAGAATGACTGCCAGTTATCCGCTGACGGTGCGGCAGGCACAGGCGTCATAACGGGTTTTTTCAAAGCTGTGCTGCGGGACGTCGCCAGACCTGTGGTCGGCTTTCTGCCCGTGTTAAACACGGAGACCGACTGACGTAACTGCGTAGCCTGATCTTCCAGTGAGGCTGCCGCACTGGCCGATTCCTCTACCAGCGCCGCGTTTTGTTGCGTGACGCCGTCCATTTCCGATACCGCTTTCGTCACCTGTTCAATACCGCGTGTCTGCTCGGCCGAGGCCGAGGCAATCTCAGCCATCAACTGGGTCACGCTGTTAACGGAATGCACAATGCTTCCCATGACATCACCCGCTTCGGAGGCATGAGTCGAACCGCTGTTGACACGCTGCGTCGATTGTTCAATCAGCGTGCGGATCTCCTGCGCCGCGCTTGCACTGCGTCCCGCCAGTGAACGCACCTCACCGGCGACTACAGCAAAACCGCGCCCCTGTTCGCCTGCGCGCGCGGCTTCGACCGCAGCGTTAAGCGCCAGGATATTCGTCTGGAACGCAATGCTGTCGATAATGCCGATGATGCTGGCAATCTGTTTGGAACTTTCACTGATCTGCTCAATATTGGAAATCACCTTCGCCACAATCTGGCCGCCCTGCGACGCCATCACCGCGGCATCGTTCGCCATCGCGGTGGCCTGCTGTGCATTTTCCGCGTTCAGTTTTACTGTCGAGGTCAGTTGCTCCATGCTGGCTGCCGTCTCTTCCAGTGCGGCCGCCTGTTGCTCGGTGCGGGCAGAGAGGTCGATGCTGCCGGCCGACACTTCTGCTGCGCCGGTGAAAATGGACTGCGTTGCATCATCGACAGAACGAATCGTCACCACCAGCGCGCTGCGCATCTCTTCCAGTTGGCTGAGGAGCCGTCCGGTTTCATTGTGACTGTCGCTGGCGATCTCACGCGTCAGATCCCCGGCAGAGATCGCGCGCATGTAGTCGGTTGCCAGAGTCAGAGGTTTCAGCAGCAGTGTCCGCAGGCCAGCCCATACGCTGGCAACGGTCACCAGAGCAATAACTGCGATAATCAGCAAGGTCCACAGCATATTGGTGTAGTTGTGATCGTTTTCTGCGGCGATTTCCTTCATCAGCTGATAGTTAGCGCTCCGCCAGGCCTGATAAGCCTTATCCAGCTGATCCTGCGCTTCCTGTGCATCAAGATTGCCGTAAGCCTGATAGTTGTTATTTCGCAGGAACTCGACCGACGCGAGCATGGTATCGTGCATTTTGCTGTAAGCCGTCTGCACGTTTTGGGTCAGTTCCGCATGCTGTCCGGGTAAGGGCGGGGCGGCTTTGTAGGCTGAAAAATACTCATCGGCTTTTTCAGCAGATTGTTTCGCTGTGTCCAGCAGTGTGGCAATCGAGGCCAGAGATGCCGGATCCTTCTGGTTTTTCAGAAAACGAATAGCCACCCGGCTGACGGTGACACGCGTCTTTATCAGCGTCTGCACACTGTCGCTCAGTTGCTGTTGTTGTAGCGTCAGTTGTTCAGTGTGAGAAAAGTTGCGTCCCGCCTGGCTGACAGACGAATAAAAAAGCGACCCGGTAAGTATTAACAGCGCACTGAACAAAAACAATACGGCAATAATGCCCGTTGTAATTTTAAGGTTTTTAAACATGGCGGCGATACCTGATAAACGTGGATACAGGTATATCGGTATTTAACGGATTACCTTAATAGTGACGCCATAAATAATGTGATCTATGACGATTAGTTTAAAAATAAAATGACGCTTTCAGGAAAAGCGTGTTTTTTTAATAGCTTGGCATAGTCACAAAAACGGGGGTGATCAAGGGGCCGTTTATGCAGAAATGTACCGGGAGTTACGTTTTTTTCGCGCAATAATAAGATGAAGGCTTGTATGAGACATTTGCGCGTTATTATTTTTCGCTGCCCTCATACGTGACCGCAATCTGACGTTGTGTCCGTCTTCGCTGTATAAGCCGTGCTTCACAGACAGGGGGCTGAAAATAGGTATGGCAACACCATCTGTTATTTGCCCACCGCTGAGGCCGCTCAGCCTGTTTGCCGCTGAGGGACGTTTCTGACAATCTTCCGCAATGCTTCTTTCCGGATGGCCCTTAACCCGAGCGGGCCGTCAGGGTGAAATGGCATATCAGCGTGTTTTTGTCGTTATCCTGCGCATTACCCCCATCCAGATCAAGAAACAAGAATAGTTATCATTTGTATAATTCCTGCCTTAGTTGTTAACGGTTGGGATATATCTGTGAAAATCAAAACACACACCACCTATCGTGTCAGAGGCTACCAGTCTTCTGTTGATCCCGCCTGGCGGCAAAAATTACTAACCATGGGCGTGCTGCCCGGCACGCTGATTGACATTATCCGTACTGCACCACTGGGCGATCCCGTTCATATCCGTACGCGTCGCCTCAGTCTGGCGGTGCGGCAACGCGATCTGGCTTCGGTTCTGCTGGAAGAAGTCCGCTGATGAGAACATTAACCCTGGGTCTGATCGGCAACCCGAATACCGGTAAAACCACGTTATTTAATCAGCTTACCGGGGCCCGCCAGCGCGTAGGGAACTGGGCGGGCGTGACGGTAGAACGCAAGGAAGGGCAGTTCTTTACGGCTGAAACGGATGTACGGCTGGTTGATCTGCCAGGCACGCGCTCGCTTACAACGCTTTCGGCGGACAGCGCCATCGATGAAAGTATCGCCTGTGGGTATCTGTTTGAGGATCACGCCGACCTGGTGATTAATGTGGTAGACAGCTCAAACCTGGAGAGTCATCTTTTCCTGACTTTTCAGCTACTGGAGCTGGGCATGCCCTGTATCGTGGCGTTAAACATGCAGGATATCGCGCTCAGCCAGAATATCATCATCGACAGGGCAGCGCTGTCAGCCCGGCTGGGGTGCCCGGTCGTGGCGCTGACGTCAACACGTGGCGAAGGCATCGCCTCGCTTAAACGCGCCATTGACGACTGGCAGGGAGAAAGACCGCCACAACCTCTGGTTTATCCTCGTGAAATTGAGACGGCCATCGCGCGCCTGCAAACGATGATGCCTGCGGACATCGCCAGGCAAAAGCAGCGCTGGCTGGCGCTACAGCTGCTGGCGGGTGACATTAACAGTCAGCGCATCTGTCCCACAGTCGTCCCCCGACTGCCGGCGATCAGGCAGGCGGCGGGCGGCGATCCGGCAATGCATGTGGTGAACTGTCGTTATCAGGCTATCAACGCGCTCTGCGCCGCGGTCTGTAACCTTAATAAAGCCGCACCCGCTGCGCTGACTGAGTGGCTGGACAACCTTGTGCTGAACCGGTTCCTGGGAATACCGGTTTTTCTGGGCGTGATGTATCTGATGTTTGTGCTGTCAATTAACATCGGTGCAGCCTTCCAGCCTTTGTTCGACAGCGGATCGGTGGCGCTGTTTATTCATGGCGCGCAGTGGCTGGGCTATACCTGCCACTTTCCCGACTGGGTAACGGTCTTCCTTGCGCAGGGCATAGGGGCCGGGATTAACACGGTGTTGCCGATTCTGCCCCAGATCGGCCTGATGTACCTGTTTCTGTCTTTTCTTGAAGACTCGGGGTATATGGCGCGCGCAGCGTTTGTAATTGATCGCCTGATGCAGTCGCTGGGCTTGCCGGGAAAATCCTTTGTACCGCTTATTGTCGGGTTTGGCTGCAACGTGCCTTCAGTAATGGGCACGCGTACGCTGGATACACCCCGTGAGCGCTTACTTACCGTTCTAATTGCGCCCTTTATGTCCTGCGGTGCGCGGCTGGCGATTTTCGCGGTTTTCGCCGCCACCTTTTTTGGCGCCTGGCGCGCCAGCCTGGTTTTCTCTCTGTACGTGCTGGGCATTATCGTGGCCATCGTCACTGGGCTTATCCTGAAAAATACGCTGCTGCGCGGCGAAGCGTCACCTTTTCTTATGGAGCTGCCGGTCTACCATCGCCCCCATGTGAAAAGCCTGCTGATCCAGACCTGGCAACGTTTAAAGATGTTTATCGTGCGCGCAGGTCGCGTCATTATTGTGGTCAGCATGGTGATCGGATTACTCAGCAACTTTTCGTTTAGTGGGGCAACCGTAGACCATATCAATGATTCTGCGCTGGCTACTGTGAGTAAAGTCGTCACGCCAGCCCTGCGACCTGTCGGCGTGACATCAGACAACTGGCAGGCCACGGTCGGGCTGGTGACAGGCATCATGGCGAAAGAAGTCGTGGTCGGTACGCTGAACAGTCTTTATGTCGGCGAAGATGTTCAAAGCGGCGCGTTTCGCCCGCAGGACTTTTCGCTGTCGGGTGAGTTAGGTGACGCGCTGAAAGAAACCGGTGACAGCCTGAAGAGCGCATTCAGCCTGCGTGCGCTGGCCAACCCCATTGAAGCGAGTAAAGGTGACAGCACAATCAATGCGACGCAAATGGGCGTGATGAGTGCGAAATTCGGCAACGGCTTCGCAGCGTACAGCTATTTGCTGTTTGTGTTGCTCTACGTTCCCTGCGTATCGGTGATGGGCGCAATAGCCCGGGAAGCCGGGAAAAACTGGATGCTGTTTTCCTTTTTCTGGGGCCTGAACGTTGCGTACTCCGTTGCTACGCTGTTTTATCAGAGTGTCAGTTTTCGCCTGCATCCGGGGTTTAGCGCGCTGTGCCTGATGAGTGTGGTCGTGCTTAACGGTCTGGTCATTAGCCTGCTGCGCCACGCAGGTGGACGTGCGCGCACGAAGCCGGTTTCCGCACCGCTCACCTCATCGCGTAAGACAGGATGTGGCGGCTGTGCGGGATGTGCTGAGCACCGGCACGCCAGCGACTGAGGACGACGGGGATGCGTGCGGCTGCCCATGATAACCGTGGGCAGACGGAGCCGCCGGAAAGCAATGACGATAAGGTTACCAGTCTGATCGCACGGCTTCCTCGGTCGCCGTTGAACGAAGAGGCAATGCCGGAAGCATATTTAGCGATTCTCTCCGCGACCCGGGCGGAATCAATCTCACCGCAGAAAGCCAGTCCATGCAGCCCCGGGGTGTGCCAGTCCACGCATATTTTCAGGCGCTGAGATTTTTTATATGCCCCAAAAAGTTAAACGTTAATTAAACACTTCTGTTTCTTCTGGCATATTTATTTATTTTTACTGGACACGCGTTGTTTTTTATTAATGTGTCATCTGAAATATGTCGATTTTTATAAGGAAGTTCTTATTAATTTTTCCCGGGAAAAGTGTCTTCCATTTTCATTTCACTGGCTATTGTCTGAATGTTCTCTCTACGCTTTACATTGCGAAGGTGGCTTATTGCGGAAACGGTCCGCGCCTGAGTAGAGTATCACAGGCAGGCTCTCTGTATTTCTGCAGGGTTCAGTAACGCCATTTTAAATTACAGAATACTCTTAGTTTTGATGTCATCTTCATGTTTATGCTGTCTTTTATTTTCTGGTTTCATGCTATACATATTTTGATACAAAAATTGGCGATGTGCATACAGATGACTGATTTAGAGTAGCGAAAAATTTTTACGAATAAAAATAGCTGGAACTAACCGACACTTTCCCTGCGCTACACTTTAATAAATATGTCACACCAGAGGTTATATGTTTAATGATCAACACGCCCCTTTAGTGTCATTTATCGTGCCTGTTTATAACGGCGCGATGTTTATTGAACGTTGCGTCGAGAGTATTCTTCAGCAACCTCATGCTGAGCATTGCCAGCTTATTTTAGTCAATGATGGTTCAAGTGATAATTCACTTGAGCTAATGAGAAAATACCAGAATTATCCTGGCGTAGAGATTATAGATAAGCCCAATGGCGGCGTTTCATCGGCACGTAACTGCGGTCTGGATGCTGCGCGTGGCACATTCCTCTCTTTCATCGATGCCGACGACTTTCTGCCTTCAGGTGTGCTGGATACCTGGCTGGGGCTGATGAATGAAGACGTCATTCTGGCCGTAGGCGAATCCCGCACCTTTTCTCATGACGGCGAGCCGCTGTCCGGGGAGCCTGAAGAGACCGCACTGCGCAGTCTGCGCGCTGATAAGGCGATCGGTGAACTGCTCTACCACACGCCGAAACACGGTATCTGTGACAAGTTTTTCCGCCGGACGATCGTGCAACAGCAGCAGTTACGCTTTCGGGAAGATATCTTCAACTTTGAAGATCTGCTGTTTGTGATCAGCTACCTGTCCGGTGCCCCGCAGGGACAGGTCGTGTTCAGCCCTCGGGTCGTCTACCACTATGTTGAGTCACACGATTCCGCAACGCGCTCGGCGCTCAAAGAAAAACACTTCACTTACGTCCGGGCTTTTACAGGGATTAAACGCGTCTTGCTACGGCCGCAGGAACGCTATTACTACTTCTTATTTCTGAAGGTTACGGCCTCGCACATCTATAAAGCCCTGTATAGTGGGACGTTCAGCGCGGCATTCGTCAGGCAGTATATTGAACTTTACCGGCAAAACTATCGTGCCTATATTGCCGCGGGCGTGCTCCCAGACGCCTGGAGCCTTTATTTTACGCTTTTCTACCTGTCTCCACGCCTGGTGTCCGGGCTGCGTCATGCCGTACAGACTCTGTTGAGGGCGCGTTCGTGAAACAAAAGCTGCAAAACTCGTTATGGATGATCATTGAGAAGCTGGTTGCGGTATTTGGCCTGATGTTTGTAACGTCCTTCGTCGCTAAGTACGTCGGGCCTGTCACGTTTGGTGTGATCGCCATTTCCATGCTGATATTTCAGTTTATCCAGTCTGTGGCGATGATGGGCTGCGACGTCATCCTGCTCAAGCGCATTGCCCAGAATCACCGTTCTGGCATCCGCCTTATGGTGCCGGCTGTCATTTTGGTGTTTAGCCTTTACTGTGTGCTCTCTACCATTGGCATTGTGGTGATGCGGGAAGAGATGAACTCGCAAGCGTTTGTCTTTATCTGCGCGGCGGCACTGGCTTGTCTGTTCTCGGCTATCGATCTGGTTAATATCTACAATGAAGCGGTGTTGAATGCGAAGCTGAACGTGATGGCTAACCTTACCGGTCTCCTGATCAGTCTGGCTATCCGTTATGGGATTTCCTGGTTCCAGCTCAAACCGGAATTGCTGGCCATTCCCATTGTGCTGGCTACCTTCATTCCTTTCCTGATCAAACTCTGTGTGTTTAGCTGGCACCAACGACGTACGCATGAGAAGCCGCCGCTTCCCCGACTCACTCATATCCGACGTTACAGCGGTTATATTTTGCAGGCCGGACGATCCCTGGTGCTGTCGGTGATTGCGATTACGATTTATACCCGCCTTAACCAGCTCAGCGTTTCATGGTTCTTAGGGTTAAAAGAGGCGGGCATCTTTTCTGTCGCGATGACGCTGTCGGTGGCCTGGGTCTTTTTACCCAACGCTTTACTTGCCTCGTTTTATCCCGCGTTGTTTGCCGAACGTGATCCTGATGTGGCGATTGTCCGCGCGCAGAAGTTACAGCTAATGGTCATTGCCGTGTCGGGGGCCGTTATCGGCGGTATTGCCCTGATCGGCCCCTGGTTTATCCGGCATTTCTACGGCGCAGCTTACACCGAAGCGATTGCCCCGATGGTGTTATTAAGCATCGGCGCCATGTTTGGTGTACTAAGCAGCGTCATGGATCGCTTCATTATTAAATACAATGGCTATCGCTACCTGATCAAAAAAACGTTCTGTGTGCTGGCGGTATGTCTGATCACGACGGTGACACTGGTGCCAGCCTTCGGCATTACTGGCGGCGCCATAAGTGTGGTGATTACTGAGTTTATGGCCTTTACGCTGTTAAACTATTTTTTCCGTGGGCAGCCGATGATGAAGATTCACAAAATATTCATTCAACCCGGAAAACTGTGGTTTCTTATTAATCGCTCGCTCTTTTCTGGGCGGTGATGCAGATATTTCTTAAAGATATGCGTTGTAAGACGTTTAAATAAAACGTCTTGAACGGCATCTTGAATATAACGCGTTTTTTATCTGCGCGTGAGTAACGTTAATATCCTGCCATGTGGCGGGAGGATGTACCCTGCCTGTTTGTTTTTTTTAATTATCGCTTAATAAAAATGAAAGCGTATCTTCATGATCCGAATAATGCCCGTTTACGGTCAGTTTAATTTCGCGCTTTTATAATCTTAGAGTGGGTTAATAAATAATTAGATGCTTATTTTCTTTTCGGTTATCAGGAAAAGGAAAGGCTTTTATTTTCATTATCTTTTTCGCCTTTTTAAGGGCGGCAGGCATTAGGGCTGGTTACGAGGTTTTGAAATGAATGATAAATATTTATTCAGTATAATAATACCTGTTTATAATGCTGAAAAGACGATTATGCGTACCCTGCAAAGTCTTCTCCTTCAGACATGCAAAGATTATGAAGTTATCCTGGTGAATGATGGCAGCAAAGATAACTGCGCCTCTGTTCTTGATGAATTTAAACACTATAAAAATTTTAATGTTATCTCGCAGAGTAATGCCGGCGTCAGCGCAGCGCGAAATGCAGGCCTGGAAGTGGCTAGGGGAGAATACGTTATTTTTGTTGATGCTGATGACTGGGTGGATGATGACTTTCTGGCTATGTTTCATCAGCACCTTTCTCCGAGCGTATCACAACCTGTTGATTTACTGGTGGGGAACCTCAGGTGCTCGCGCGTGGGTAGCCTTTCCACCTACGGCCATTTCGGCCATCAGTCTATTCCTGCTGTGCTGGATGAGCTTGAGTTAAGTGATAACATTGGCTATCTCCATAACAAGTGCTACAGAAGAAAGTTGCTTGAAGATCACCAGCTCCGCTTCACTAAAGGGATATCGATGAGTGAAGACCTGCTGTTTAATCTCAACTGTCTTTACTATGTCGATAATCTGTTTATTTTTGACAGTGCATCTTATCACTATGATGATGTGGAAAACTCGCTGTCGAAAAGACGCGTCCCGTATGAAGAATTGCTGGATCGTAAGCGTTACCTGACTGATCTGTATGAAAGGTTATTTGTTAAATATAAAAACGAGGATTTGTCGCTTTTCTCTACTGGTGTCACCAAACGTAAGCTCACCCTCGATATGCAAATCGTTACCGCCATGTATTACACCACGCTTAACATTAATGAAATCCGGAAAAGTATCAAACGCATCAAAGAGAAACGCTATCCGGCAAACGTACTGGCATTATTAAACAGAAGCGAGAAAGTGAAGTACCACGTCATGAATGTGAATGCCAGAGTGGCTTATCTGGTGTTGTATATGCTATTCAGATTACGGTTTTTTTAACTTCCGGCTTTGTCATTCAGTGTCGGGCCCTCGACGGAAATGGCGCATATTTTGGCGAGGTGAATTTCCGTAGGGGGCTCTGTCATCGCGTCAGTATTTTGCTATTCCACGTTGGGTCAAATTTCGCAATGCTGAAAAGGGGCCGCGTTTTCACTGTCGCGTCGGTCCCCGATGCGTGGCAGGCATTGCATTCATTTTCGCAGCCTGATCGTGAACGTCATAACGAAGATGACCGCGCGCAAACGTAAGGCGAGGCTGGAGATGGCGTTATGCATTGACCTTCAGGCCCGGAATAGCCGACGCAACCTGCTGAGTCGCTGTCGTGAAAGCGTTTCCTTTAATGTGCACTATTCCCGACGCGTCACAGCACTGGCAGGCCCGGATGTGACTTCTAAGCACGTCTGAGAGGAAGTTATGGCCACGCGCCCGAATCGTGCTGACGACCTCGGAAAATATCTGCTGTCCATAACGCTTATCCGTCTCGTCGGCCGCTCCGTTTCTGCCACGTATCAGATAACGCCAGCATCCTGAAGGTCACGCCCAGGTGTCTTTGCATGTTCGCCATGAAAAAACGCATTTAGTTCAGCTCTGGATTGCCAGAGGCATCCGAAATGCTCGACGTAGAGACGCGCCTTCAACGTGCTGAGCAGCACGATGTCAGCCCGACATGCTACTCTGAGTGTAAGTAACATGGGAATGTCTTTTTCATTCTTACCGATGCCCGTGCGTCACGAAGCGGTGAGCAGGGGGGAAGTCAACGACATGCGGGTCAGATGACTGGTGGCTTTCTGGTTGCGGCAGTGACAGCGTTTGTTGTCGCACAATTGAAAGCCATCGCTTACGCCAATCGGTTATCACCCAGCCTGGCCGCCGCTTCTTGCGTCGCCAGGCGTCTTTGCGGGGAACAGCAGCAGGCCGATGTTGATGCTGGTCGAAGCGTTCATGGCGAATCCTGAACAGTGAAAAATGTATCATCGCTTTTTCTTGTTAAAAGGCAACGCCTCTGAATCCAATACAGGAAAGGGCACATGACTACAGAGGAGGAGATGGCGAATGCAACCGCTATCACAGGCAGGCTGTCATGCAGAAAGGGCGACTGGTCATGATGAACGTAGAAAATTCACTTTCTTGCGGTGCTAAGGCGCATTATGAGTGCTAAAACGCAAAAACCCCCGCCGAAGCGAGGGTTTCAAATTTGTGGTGCCCGAACCCGGAATCGAACCAGGGACACGGGGATTTTCAATCCCCTGCTCTACCGACTGAGCTATTCGGGCAACGGGGCGCATTAAACCGTAAAGGCCGCAGGCCGTCAACGGCTTTCATGAAAAAACCCTGTAAAAGGTGACTGATTGCCTGAATTTCAGTCAAAGGCGTTGAAACTCACGCCAGTGCACCATTTTTACGGCACAGGGCAATGCTTAATATATCTTCCGCCAGACGTTTGGCGACATCCACATCCTGCACATTGCGCTTGATCAGCAGCTTGCTTAAGCAGCCTTCCAGCACCAGCTCCATTTGATCAGCCACCATACTCGGGTTATCCAGACCCAGCGCATTTAAAATAGTGTGGGTAAATTCCCAGGAGGCGCGCTTCTGTTTTTCTGCCAGTTGATGAATGGGTTGATCGGGATGCGGATAGAAGCTGCAGGCGGCGATAAACAGGCAGCCGGGAAAGCGTCCTTTGGTGACATGCTCATTTAACCCTTCGTAGCGCGCCATTAACTTCTGTTCGGGTCGTAGTGCGCTGTTTTGTAATACCTCTTGTCGCCAGCTGTCGATTTGCTGGGCATGAAACTGCAATGCGTCGTAGAGCAGTGCGTCGCGGTCAGCCCAGAACTGCTCAAGTTGCTGCTCGCTGAGTCGCATCTCTTCGGCCAGGATTTTCAGCGACGAGGTGGACGCTAAGCCATTTTGTTCAAGCACGTTTAATGCATGGTCAAGTATCTGTTCACGTTGCAAACCGTTCTCCTCTGCGATGCAGGCCCGTTCAGGTCAACGGGCTGTGTCCAGGTTCCAGTGTTGTTTACTCACGCAGTTTCTGCAAATGTTCGTCAAAATCCTTTGGCTTCAGGAAACCGGTGATACGTGAATCGGGAATTTCTTTTCCCTGAGCATCAAAGAATAAAATCGTGGGCAGCCCCAGCACGTGAAGATGCTGCAACAGCGCATTATCGGTGGCCGTGTTGGCTGTGACATTAGCCTGTAACAGCTGGATATCCTTAAGACTGGCACGTACCGCACTGTCGCTAAAGGTATACTTCTCAAACTCTTTACAGGCCACGCACCAGTCCGCGTACAAATCAACCATCGTCATGCGGCCCTGTGTGTGTTGCAGCGCCTGATCTAACTGGCTAACCGTTTGAACAGACTGAAAGGGAAGGTGCGCGACAGTTTGCTGTGGCGCGTCATTGCCAAACGCCCAGTCCTGCAAAGGGCGAGCGCTGATCAGGGCGGCGATCAGCATGAGCATTTGCACGATGCGCCATTTGCCGCCGCTGGCGCGCAGGCTGGCACTGAAGGCCCAGGCAAAAAAGGCGACGCCCAGCAGGCTCCATAAGCGCTCGCCCCACAGCTCACCCAGCACCCGTTCCAGCAGGAAAACCGGCAGCGCGAGAATAACGAACCCAAACCCTTCCTTAACGGTCTGCATCCAGGGGCCGCTTTTAGGCAGGAAGCGGCTACCGAACAGCGTCACGGCAATCAGCGGTAAGCCCATACCGATGGCATACAGCCACAATGTACCGGCACCCGCCAGCAGGTTACCGCTCTGTGCGATATAGAGCAGGATGGCACTGAGCGGCGCGGTGGTGCAGGGGGAACAAATTAAACCTGCCAGCGCGCCCATCAGGAAAACGCCGGGCAGTGAGCCGCCCTGCTGACGGTTGCTCCACAGCGTCAGACGGGTTTGTACGCTGGCGGGTAACTGTAGCGAAAACAGGCCAAACATCGACATGGCCAGCACTACAAACAGCACGGATAAACCGATCAGGACATAGGGATGCTGTAAGGCCGCCTGAAAACGCAGGCCAGCCGCGGCGACTGTCACGCCGAGCAAGGTATAGGTAAGCGCCATTCCTTGCACATAAACCAGGGCCAGCGCGAACAGGCGACCCAGCGAGTTGTTACGCTTACCGCCAAGGATAATGCCCGAAATCAGGGGATACATCGGTAAGACGCAGGGCGTAAATGCCACACCGATACCAATCAGCAACGCCCACAATGGCGAAAAGGGGAGCGGGCTGGCGGTGGCGGGCGGGCGCTCCCCTGAGTCTGCATCCGCGCTGGCGACAACGGGCGTGAGTGGAATGCTGCGCGTTTCAGGTGGATAACAGAAGCCGGCGGCAGCACAGCCCTGATACGTCACGCTCAGCGTACTGCCCCTGGCGGCCTGTTGCAGCGTGACGGGCACGTTCAGGTTCTGCGGATAAATCTCGCTCTTACCAAAAAATTCATCTTCGTGTGGCTGACCCGCTGGCAAGGCCACAGGCGCGATACGCGCATTGTTGGCGACGACCCTGATTTGCTGGCGGTAGAGATAGTAGCCGTCTTTAACCTTCCAGTGCAGATTGAGCTGTGCGCCCTGTTGGTCGAAATCAAAAGCAAAAGCCTGGTCGACGGGCAAAAAGCGGCTGGTGGTTTTGGGGGCAAACAGGTCAGCCTGCGCCTGCAGGCAGATAAACAGGGCCAGTATCAGGGTAATTAAGCGAGCGATGCGTGCAGCCATGACAAGTATTCACTGTCTCCATGTTGAACCGGAAGCACCAGCAGTTCTGGTACGTCATAAGGATGTGAGCGCTTAAGCAGATCGAGCAATGCCTGCTGATGAGCTGTATCGCATTTGAGTAACATCTGAACTTCGCTGGCCTGCTCCAGCTGGCCCTGCCAGACGTAGTACGAGGTGGCACCCGATAAAAGGGTGACACAGGCGGCCAGTCTGGCCTTCAGCGCCTGGGTGGCAAGCTGCTGCGCGCACGCCTGGTCAGGGGCGGTGCAGAGGATGACAACGGCATTCATCATGAGGCTCCTGTTGAAAATCGCGTCGATGATAGCACGTTCACTGTGCGGTCGGGACTACAGCAGCAGCCCACCAAAAATAAACCCGAACACGACAGACAGGGTGATGGCCAGCACGCCGGGAATGATAAAGGCATGGTTGAACACGAACTTACCGATTCGGGTCGAGCCAGTGTCATCCATCTCAACGGCGGCTAACAGTGTGGGATAGGTCGGTAACACAAACAGCGCTGACACGGCGGCAAAAGAAGCGATAGCTGTCAAAGGGGTGACGCCAAGGGCTAACGCCGCAGGCAGCAGGGCTTTCGCGGTTGCTGCCTGAGAATAGAGCAGCATCGAAGAAAAGAACAATACCAGCGCCAGCATCCACGGATAGGTCTTTAAGGTATCCCCCGCCAGCATCTGGATATCAGCCAGATGGGCTTTGACGAAGGTATCGCCGAGCCAGGCTACGCCCATGACGCAGACGCAGGCACTCATACCGGATTTAAACGTACTGGCGCTCAGAATCGCGCCGCTGTCAATATTACAGGTCAGACTAATCAACGTGGCAATAGTGAGCATAAATACCACAATCGCTTCGTTGCGCGGCAGGGGCGGATTGACGATCAGGTTTACGCTTTCGCTGGTAATGGTCGCATAGATCACCACGGCAGCAATCCCGACCAGGAACAGCAGGACAGACTTTCTGGCGCCAGGTCTGGCGTGATAGACGGTTTCCCCACGCAGGGCCACGTCGCCTTTCGCCAGGCGAGCCTGATAAACGGCGTCATCTTTCAGCTCTTTTCCCAGGAAGTTAGTGACCAGCGCGGCAAGAAACAGCCCAACCATGGTAGCCGGAATGGCGATGGCCAGCAGCATGATATAGCTTACGCCGCGCGGTTCGAGCAGCGTGGCAAAGAAGACGACCGCCGCCGAGATTGGCGAGGCGGTAATGGCAACCTGAGATGCGACAACCGCCATCGACAGCGGACGAGAAGGACGCACGCCTTGCTCTTTCGCCACCTCGGCGATGACCGGCAGGGTAGAGAAGGCGGTATGACCGGTGCCCGCCAGCAGCGTCATCACATAGGTGACCAGCGGTGCAAGAAAGGTGACATAACGGGGATGACGACGCAGCAGGCGTTCGGCAAGGCTGACCAGGTAGTCCATGCCGCCAGCAACCTGCATGGCCGCAATCGCCGCGATGACCGCCATGATGATTTCAATCACATCAAACGGAATGGCGCCTGGCTTCATACCAAAGCCAAGCGTCAGGATGAGCACGCCCATGCCGCCCGCAAAGCCAATCCCGATCCCGCCAAGACGCGCGCCCAGCCAGATCGCCAGTACCACGATAAACAGTTCAACTAGGAACATGTGCCACTCCCGAAATGATGATGAGCCGAAAAGCAAACCCATCCTTTTAACAAACAAAAAGGCACATCGTTTTGATTACGATGTGCCTTTTACACCAGTAAGCGCAATTACGCCTTACTGTTCGTTTTCATCGGTATAGCGTTTCGCCTTGTAAACCGGATACATCAGGTTTTGCACAGAGAAAATATCATCCAGCTCGCTTTCGGTCAGCAGGCCGCGCTCCAGCACCACCTCGCGCACGCTTTTGCCGGTTTCGGCGCAAATTTTACCCACGATGTCACCATTATGGTGGCCGATATAGGGGTTCAGATAGGTCACAATCCCAATGGAGTTAAACACGTAGGCTTCGCAGACCGCTTTGTTCGCCGTGATACCGTTGACGCATTTTTCCAGCAGGTTATAGCAGGCGTTGGTCAGAATGCTGATCGATTCAAACAGCGCCTGACCGATGACCGGCTCCATGACGTTGAGCTGAAGCTGGCCGGCTTCCGACGCCATCGTGACCGTCGTATCGTTACCAATCACCTTGAAGCACACCTGATTGACGACTTCAGGCACCACCGGATTCACCTTGGCAGGCATGATGGAGGAACCGGCTTGCAGCTCCGGCAGGTTAATCTCGTTCAGGCCCGCGCGTGGGCCGGAAGAAAGCAGGCGCAGGTCATTACAGATCTTCGACAGTTTGACAGCCAGGCGTTTGAGTGATGAATGCACCATGACATAGGCGCCGCAGTCTGAAGTGGCTTCGATCAGGTCTTCGGCGGGCACTACCGCGAGGTTGCTGACTTCCGCCAGTTTCTGCACCGCCAGCTGCTGGTAACCGTCCGGCGTGTTCAGGCGCGTACCGATAGCGGTTGCGCCCAGGTTCACTTCCAGCAGCAGTTCGCCAGTGCGCAAAATGCTTTTCGTCTCTTCATTCAGCAGAACGCTGTAGGCATGGAACTCCTGGCCCAGCGTCATCGGCACCGCATCCTGTAGCTGGGTACGACCCATTTTTAAAATGGTCTGGAATTCATCCGCTTTACGCTGAAACCCGTCCGCTAACTGACTGATACCGTCGAGCAGTTTCAGCAGTGAGCTGTACACGGCAATACGAAAACCCGTCGGATAGGCATCGTTAGTGGACTGGCATTTATTCACGTGGTCGTTCGGGTTCAGATACTGATATTCGCCTTTTTGATGCCCCATCAGTTCCAGACCAATATTCGCCAGTACCTCATTGGTATTCATATTCACCGAGGTGCCTGCGCCGCCCTGATAAACATCAACCGGAAACTGATCCATGCAGCGACCGTTGTTCAGCACTTCATCGCAGGCCTGAATAATGGTGTTGGCGATATCACGCGGTAAGGTTTGTAGCTCTTTGTTTGCCATCGCCGCGGCTTTTTTCACCATCACCATGCCGCGAACAAACTCAGGAATGTCACTGATTTTGCTGTTGCTGATGTAAAAGTTTTCAATCGCACGCAAAGTATGAACGCCATAGTAAGCATCCGCCGGAACTTCACGCATGCCTAACAGGTCTTCTTCGATACGAATGTTGTTCGCCATGATAACCTTCTTGTTGTCACTGCTAACCATCGCAGATGATGTGTTTGTTTTGTGGGGAAGCGCCAGAACCGCTATTTTATCCGTATTCAGGCAGGTGAGCACGATCCTATTCTGACAGAGACGCAAAGCGCGAACAGAGATCACCTGTCTGGCCGCGTTACGTTAACAATATGTGAAATCGCTCACAAAAATAACCCGTAAGCAAAAATTTGCCGGGTGCGGTTGAAATTGACGATCAGAATAACCATCTCTGTTTTTTACCTTTTTCACATTCATATTCCACGCTGCCGGGTTAACGACCGGGCAGCCTGACTCACAGGAGAATCCGGTGCGCTGGTTACCGTTAGTGATCTTTTTCGTACTGGCCTGGATTGAGATCTCACTTTTCATTCAGGTTGCACACGTCCTGGGCGTGCTGCTCACCATGCTGCTGGTGGTTTTCACCTCCTGCATTGGCGTGTCTTTAGTCAAAAATCAGGGCATGAAAAACTTTATGCTGATGCAGGAGAAGCTGGCACGTAATGAAAGCCCGGCACAGGAGATGATCAAAAGCGTTTCGCTGATCATTGCCGGTTTCCTGCTGCTGCTGCCTGGTTTCTTTACCGATATGCTGGGGCTGCTTCTGCTGCTGCCACCGGTGCAAAAGCACCTCACGCTGAAGCTGATGCCGCATTTGCGCGTCTGGCGCGGGCCGGGAGCGGGCCCGGACAGTGGCTATACCATGGATGGCGAGTACGAACGTAAAGATACCGATCGTCTTGAACACCATGACGATCCTAAGGATCGTTAATTCCCACCCTGCGCGACGTCGGGTCGCGCTTTTTGTTTGTTCGCCCGCCCGTTTGCCACCTTTGTTCAAAAAGTCATCAGTCGCATCATCAGGCAAAAAAAATTTGTAGGTTCCCCCCTTGAAAGAGGGAAAGCGCGGCCCTATCTCTCTGGTCACGAGGCCGGAAGCCACACAGCCCGGTATTCAACCCAAAAATGAATGATTGGACTTCTCAAAGGAGAGCTATCAAATGAAAATTCGTCCATTACACGATCGCGTAATCGTGAAGCGTAAAGAAGTGGAAGCTAAGTCAGCGGGTGGCATCGTGCTGACCGGTTCTGCTGCAGGCAAATCCACGCGCGGTGAAGTGCTGGCTGTGGGTAAAGGCCGTATTCTTGAAAGTGGCGAAGTGAAGCCGCTGGATGTGAAAGTGGGTGACGTTGTGATTTTCAGCGAAGGCTACGGTGCCAAAACGGAGAAAATCGACAATGAAGAAGTCCTGATCATCTCTGAAAGCGACATTCTGGCGATTGTTGAAGCGTAAGTTTTACGCGTAATTCACTGAACGAAACGAATTTAAGGGAAATTTGAAATGGCAGCTAAAGACGTAAAATTCGGTAATGACGCACGCGTAAAAATGTTGCGTGGCGTAAACGTACTGGCAGATGCAGTAAAAGTTACCCTGGGTCCTAAAGGCCGTAACGTAGTTCTGGATAAATCTTTTGGTGCACCGACCATCACGAAAGATGGCGTTTCTGTTGCGCGTGAAATCGAGCTGGAAGACAAGTTCGAAAACATGGGTGCGCAGATGGTGAAAGAAGTTGCCTCTAAAGCCAACGATGCGGCGGGCGACGGTACCACCACGGCAACCGTACTGGCGCAGTCCATCATCACCGAAGGCCTGAAGGCCGTTGCGGCGGGCATGAACCCGATGGATCTGAAGCGCGGTATCGACCAGGCGGTTGTTGCTGCAGTTGAAGAACTGAAAAAACTGTCTGTGCCTTGCTCAGACTCTAAAGCGATTGCGCAGGTGGGTACCATCTCTGCAAACTCTGATGAAACCGTCGGTACCCTGATCGCGCAGGCGATGGAAAAAGTGGGTAAAGAAGGTGTTATCACCGTTGAAGAAGGCACCGGTCTGCAAGACGAGCTGGACGTGGTTGAAGGTATGCAGTTCGACCGCGGTTACCTGTCTCCGTACTTCATCAACAAGCCAGAAACCGGCGCAGTAGAACTGGAATCCCCGTTCATCCTGCTGGCTGACAAGAAAATTTCTAACATTCGCGAAATGCTGCCAGTGCTGGAAGCCGTTGCGAAAGCAGGCAAACCGCTGCTGATCATCGCGGAAGACGTAGAAGGCGAAGCGCTGGCTACCCTGGTGGTGAACACCATGCGTGGTATCGTGAAAGTGGCTGCGGTTAAAGCACCTGGCTTCGGCGATCGTCGTAAAGCGATGCTGCAGGATATCGCTATCCTGACTGGCGGTACCGTTATCTCTGAAGAGATCGGCATGGAGCTGGAAAAAGCTGCGCTGGAAGATCTGGGTCAGGCGAAGCGTGTGGTTATCAACAAAGACACCACCACTATCATCGATGGCGTGGGTGAAGAAAGCACCATCCAGGGCCGCGTTACCCAGATTCGTCAGCAGATCGAAGAAGCGACCTCTGACTACGACAAAGAAAAACTGCAGGAGCGTGTGGCTAAACTGGCAGGCGGCGTAGCCGTACTGAAAGTAGGCGCAGCGACTGAAGTTGAAATGAAAGAGAAGAAAGCGCGCGTTGAAGATGCCCTGCACGCAACCCGTGCTGCGGTTGAGGAAGGCGTGGTTGCTGGTGGTGGTGTGGCGCTGGTTCGTGTGGCAGCACAGCTGTCAGAACTGCGTGGCCAGAACGAAGACCAGAACGTGGGTATCAAAGTTGCGCTGCGCGCAATGGAAGCTCCGCTGCGTCAAATCGTTTCTAACGCCGGTGAAGAGCCTTCTGTTGTTGCCAACAACGTGAAAGCGGGCGACGGTAACTACGGTTACAACGCGCAGACTGAAGAATACGGCAACATGATCGACTTCGGTATTCTGGACCCAACCAAAGTGACCCGTTCTGCACTGCAGTACGCGGCGTCGGTTGCTGGCCTGATGATCACCACCGAATGTATGGTCACTGACCTGCCGAAAAGCGATGCGCCAGATTTAGGCGCAGGCGCTGGCGGTATGGGTGGCATGGGCGGAATGGGCGGCATGATGTAATTGCCCCCTGACCCTTGCGTCACAGGAACCCCCGATCGGAAACGGTCGGGGGTTTTTCTTTTGCTGAGGAAAAGGTATAAGTAGTGGCGCAACGGTTACGTTGGCACGGATTAGGGCAATGAATGTGCAGAAAAAATGCGTGTTTTTCTGCTACGCTGCCATCCGACTCTGATGATAATAAATGGGGATTATAATGCGGATTAACCTCTTGCTCGGTCTGACGGCTGGCGCGTTATTGCTTGCGGGCTGCAGCAGCTCAACCGAACTCTCTTCTGCAGGTCAGCGCGTCACCTTTACCGATCAGCAGCCTGGCAAACAGTGTCAGCTTCTGGGCACCCTGACCGGCTCACAAAGTAACTGGTTAAGCGGAGCCGGTGGTGAAACCAGCGCACTGCGTGGTGCGGCTAACGATCTGCGTAACCGTGCAGCAGAAATGGGCGGTAACGTGATTTACGGTGCGACCAGCCCGACACAAAACCTGCTTTCAGCGTTTGCACCACTCGACAGTAAAATGACCGGCCAGGTTTATAAGTGCCCTAACTGATCGGGCAATGAACTGGCAAGATTTCTGAGACGACCGGCCCGCGTGCCGGTCGTTTTTTTATGCGTGGATGAAATGTAAGAGGCTGTATTTGCTTGAAGTGCAACCGTTCCGCGAGGCTTTGCTTTAGTGCCGGAACAGGGCTTGTCAGGGCCGGATTATTCCTGCCGAAGTTGCAGATCCAGGGGGGTTTTACTGGGCTCACCCCCGATTTCGCGCGCCAGCTTCGGTACCAGATAACCGGAGACCAAAGGCAGCAGATCGCGCATCAGGGCGCGCGCGTCCTGATCCGAAACATAGAAATGCGCCGCGCCCTGCACTTTATCCAGTACGTGCAGGTAGTAGGGCAGAATGCCCGCATCAAACAGTGCGTTGCTCAATGCCGCAAGGCATTGCGCCCGATCGTTCACGCCGCGCAGCAACACGCTCTGATTGAGTAACGTTACGCCAGCGCGCTTAAGGCGCGTCATGGCGTCGCAGAGGGCGTCATCGATCTCGTTGGCATGATTGATGTGGGTGACCATCAGTACCTGAAGGCGCGTTTCCGCCAGCGTCTGACAGAGCGCCTGCGTAATGCGCGCAGGGATCACCACCGGCAGTCGGCTGTGAATGCGTAACCGTTTCAGATGGGGAATGGCAGCCAGCGCCTCAATCAGCCAGGCGAGCTCATGATCTTTCGCCATCAACGGATCGCCGCCAGAAAAGATGATCTCATCCAGTTCAGGGTGATCGGCAATATAATCAAGCGCTGCCTGCCAGTTACGCTTATTGCCCTGATTATCCTGATAAGGAAAATGACGGCGGAAGCAGTAACGGCAATTCACGGCGCAGCCACCTTTGACCAGCAGCAGGGCCCGGTTTTGGTATTTGTGCAGTAATCCCGGCACCACGCTGTTTTGCTCATCTAACGGATCGGTGCTATAACCTGGCGCTTCAATGAATTCCTGGCGGCTGGTCAATACCTGAAGCAAAAGGGGATCCTGCGCATCGCCTTTTTTCATCCGCTGGATAAATGCGCGCGGCACGCGCAGGGCAAAAAGCCGACGTGCATCGCTGCCAGCAGCCAGATCCGGAAGATGATCGAGCGCTAAAAGTTGCAGTAATTCATGAGGATCAGTGACAACATCAGCAAGTTGCTGCAACCAATCTTCTCTGGAAGGGGAATTTAGGGTTACAATGTGTGCCATTTTTTTGGCTATTACCAGTTAATATCTACAGAGGGCCTTTATGGCGACTTATCTTAGCAACGATTTCCGTACCGGTCTTAAAATCATGTTCGAAGGCGAACCTTATGCCATCGAATCAAGCGAGTTTGTTAAGCCGGGTAAAGGTCAGGCGTTTGCACGTGTAAAAATGCGTCGTCTGCTGACCGGTTCACGCGTTGAGAAAACCTTCAAATCAACCGATTCTGCCGAAGGCGCAGACGTGAAGGATATGACGCTGCAGTACTCTTACAACGACGGCGATTTCTACTACTTCATGCACCCGGAAAGCTTTGAGCAGTACCAGGTTGAAGCTAAAGTGCTGGATGAAGTACAGAAGTGGTTGCAGGACAATGCGGAGTGTATCGTAACCTTGTGGAACGATAAACCGATTGCAGTTCAGCCACCGAACTTTATCGAAGCGGAAGTGATTGAAACTGACCCAGGCCTGAAAGGCGATACCGCGGGTACAGGCGGCAAGCCTGCCACGCTGTCTACCGGCGCCGTCATTAAAGTGCCTTTATTCGTTCAGATTGGCGAGGTGGTGAAAGTGGACACCCGCTCTGGCGAATACGTTTCACGCGTAAAATAATCCTGAGAGGCGCATCCTGTGATGCGCCTTTTTTATGTGAGTTTCAACAATGAAAAAACTGGCAAAACTTATCGCGCTGGCGTTGCTGGTCTCTTCTGGACTGAGCGCCTGTAATACCTTTCACGGTTTTGGCGAGGATGTCTCTCACCTGGGTGGGGCTATTTCTCGCGCCGCGAAGTAACACGGCAGAATTTCCTTTTTTCAGCGGGTTAGGCTCGCAGCGTGGCGTAATCGGTCTATGCTTTAAAAGCTGTACTTTTAATGCAACGTAAAAAAGGAACTGGCTTATGTTAAAGAAAAGTATTGTTGCGATTTTTTCTGTGGTGATGTTATCAGCATTGTTGTCAGGCTGTAATACCACGCGTGGCGTTGGCGAAGACGTTGAAGCAGGCGGTCAGGCGATTCAACGTAGCGCGCAGTAAGCTCCAAAAACCGGTACGAACGTCTTTCGTACCGGCTTTATTTTCTCTTCTATCCCTGTTTAACCCAAATCAACTCATTCACCGGGAAACCGGCCTGACGTGCCTGCTGTACCAGTTTTTGCTTCACGTCGTTGTCCAGCTGCGGCGTGCGGGACAGAATCCATAAATAGTGGCGGTTAGGTCCGCAGACCAGCGCATAGCGGTAGTCGGGATCCAGCGCAATAACGTTATAGCCACCGTAAAAGGGGCCAAAGAAAGAAACTTTGAGCGCGGCGCGTTGTTTGTCGCCGGTAAAGTAAGCTTTGCCCACGCTCTCCTGCCAGCGCTGCTTTTTCGGGTTATAGCCGCGGTTAACCACCTTAAGGCCGCCGTCTTCCCGAGGACTGTAGTTTGCCGTCACCTGTTCAAGACCGCGTTCAAAGCCGTGATTCAGCCGGGCAATCTCATACCATTGACCGAGATAACGCTCACTGTCGAAGTGTTCAACGACGGTAACATTCTTCGGCGGTGTGGTTGAGCAGGCAACGGACAAGAAGGTACTCAGGCTGGCGACCAGTGTTTTCCATGGAGACATAAAAAGATTCCTTTGTTATTTAACCTGTTAATTATAGAACCCGGCCAGTTTATTGGACAGTTTTGCGCCATGATTGTCTGGCACCGCCATTGCGAGTAGACTTCCCACCCTTATTTGTATCAGGAGTCATCACCATGAGTGAAACGGCAAGCTGGCAACCGGGCGCGTCCATTGCCAATTTAATTAAACGCGCAGGCATTGTGGCTGAAGTGCGTCGTTTCTTTGCCGATCGTGGCGTACTGGAAGTGGATACGCCAGCCATGAGTCAGGCGACCGTCACCGATATCCATCTGGTGCCTTTCCAGACGCGGTTTGTCGGCCCCGGCATGTCCGACGGATGCGACCTCTGGCTGATGACCAGCCCGGAATACCATATGAAACGCCTGCTGGCAGCCGGTAGCGGGCCGATTTATCAGATGGGACGTTGTTTCCGCAATGAAGAGGCCGGACGGCACCACAATCCTGAATTCACCATGCTGGAGTGGTATCGCCCCCATTATGATATGTACCGGCTGATGAACGAAGTGGACGATTTGCTTCAGCAGGTGCTGGAGTGCGACAGCGCGGAATCCCTCTCATATCAGCAGGCGTTTATTCGTCATCTTGATCTGGACCCGCTTTCTGCAGATAAAACGCAATTGCGGGAGGCCGCAGAAAAGCTGGGCGAGGGCGAGCTGGCGAATCGGGAAGAGGATCGCGATACCTTGCTGATGCTGCTGTTTATGTTGGGCGTGGAACCCAAAATTGGTCAGGATAAGCCCTGTTTTGTCTATCACTTTCCGGCCAGCCAGGCGGCACTGGCGGAGATCAGCACAGAAGACCATCGCGTTGCCGAACGCTTTGAGGTTTATTACAAGGGCATTGAACTGGCGAACGGCTTCCGTGAACTGACGGACAGCCGTGAACAGCGTCAGCGTTTTGAACAGGATAATCGCCGCCGTGCAGCACGCGGGCTGCCGCAGCACCCGATTGATCATTACCTGCTGGCGGCGCTGGAACATGGCATGCCAGCCTGTTCAGGCGTAGCGCTGTGCATAGATCGGTTGATTATGCTGGCACTGAAGGCCGACTCGCTGAGTGAGGTTATCGCCTTTCCGGTAGACCGCTGCTAGTCAAGGCATCGCGCCAGCTTACGCTGAGAAGCCTACTGACCTGAGCCAGAAACAGACAAGGCCGCGCATTGCGCGGCCTTGTCTGTTTTTTCCGCGGGCGTTCCCGTCAAAATGTTTTGCCTACTGACTGTTGTCCGGAAACTCCTGAATCGTCACCGGCAGGGTCAGCTTCTTATCATTACGCAGCACCTGGACATCAATCACTGAGCCGGGACGGATTTCGGCAACCTGGTCCATGGTTTCCTGTGCCGATATAGCCGGTTTTCCGTTCACACTCAGCAACACATCGTTAGGCTCAATACCGGCTTTATCCGCCGGACCGCCGGGCGTAACGACGCTGACGATAATCCCCTGAACTCTGTCCAGACTGTTTCCCTGACCGTGCAGCGGGGGCACTTCGCGCCCTGTGATACCGATGTAGCCACGTATAACCCGGCCATCGCGAATCAGCTTATCCATGATTTTCGACGCGAGTGCGGTGGGAATGGCAAAACCGATTCCCTCGGGCGTTTCACCGTCGCTGCTTTTGTCGAAGGTCAGGGTGTTAATTCCCATCAGCTCGCCCAGCGAATTGATTAACGCGCCACCGGAGTTGCCCTGGTTAATGGAGGCATCGGTCTGCAGGAAATTCTGGCGGCCTGACGAGCTCAGCCCGACCCGACCCGTTGCGCTGATAATGCCCTGCGTGACCGTTTGCCCAAGGTTATAGGGGTTACCAATAGCCATCACGACATCGCCAATGTGTGCGACACGTTTGGGATTAATGGGGATCACCGGCAGATTCGGCGCGGTGATTTTCAGCACCGCTAAATCGGTCATCGCATCCGACCCAACCAGCGTCGCCTCGAAGAAGCGGCCATCCTGCAGAGCGACGATGATTTGATCGGCATTATTAATGACGTGCTTGTTGGTCAGAATATAGCCTTTGGCATTCATGATCACGCCGGAACCCAGCGTGGTGATACCACGGTTATTGTTCCCTTGCGTACTGCGGTTATAAACGTTGACCACGGCAGGCACAGCGCGGCGCACCCCTTGATTGAAGCCAAAGGGCGTTTCATCGTTACTGTCATTTTGACTATAGAGGGCAGCACCGCCCAAACGCAGTGCGGGCAACGCTGCGAGCAAGATGCCCGCAACAATCAGTCCCAACACCACTGAACGCAAAAGTTTAAGAAACATGGTGTTAAATCACGTCAGGGGAGAACGTTGGGGAGAATACCATGCGCGGGGCGGACACACACGTGCTTGTGTCCGCCATTATGCGTGGTTTATCTCAATAACAGATAGATGCTTTCCTGACCGCGCACGACATTCAGCGCCAGCACAGGTGGTTTGGCTTCCAGCACTTTGCGCATTTCGGCAATATTCTGGACGCGCGTGCGGTTAACGCCAATGATGACATCATCTTTTTGCAGGCCCACTTGTTCAGCCGGCGTGCCTTTTTCGATGCCGTCAATCTTCACGCCTTTATCACCGGTTTTCGTCTGACCATCGCTCAGCGTGGCCCCCTGAAGAGCCGGTGACAGCAGTTGTGCGCTGGCGGTTGTCTGAGCACTCTGCTCAAGAGTGACCTCAACGCTGACGGGTTTGCCTTCACGCAGCAGGCCCAGCTTCACTTTCTCGCCGGGTGCCGTGGTGCCGATTTTTACGCGCAACTCAGCAAAACTGGTGATGGGTTTATCATTCACAGAAACAATGATATCTCCCGACTTAATACCGGCTTTCTGTGCCGCCGACTGCGGCAGAACTTCAGACACGAAAGCACCGCGCTGGGCATCGACGTTAAACGCCTTGGCCATATCCGCAGTCATTTCCGTGCCTTTAATACCAAGCTGACCGCGTTTCACTTCGCCATACTTAATCAACTGATCGGCCAGGTTGATTGCCATATCGCTTGGAATCGCAAAGCCAATGCCGATATTACCGCCGCTGGAGGCGAGGATGGCGGTGTTAATACCAATCAGTTCGCCGTTTAAATTCACCAGCGCACCGCCGGAGTTACCGCGGTTGATGGCGGCATCCGTCTGGATAAAGTTCTCCAGCCCCTCAAGATTCAGTCCGCTGCGGCCCAGTGCCGAAATAATCCCGGAGGTAGCCGTCTGGCCCAGCCCAAAGGGATTACCAATAGCGACGGCAAAATCGCCCACCTTAAGTTGGTCGGAATCCGCGACTTTAATCTGCGTCAGGTTCTTAGCGCCCTGGATCTGAATCAGGGCAATATCCGTTTGTTCATCGTGACCGATGAGTTTGGCGTCATATTCACTGCCGTCGCCCAACTGGACATTGATTTTATCGGCGCCGTTGACCACGTGGTTGTTCGTTAACACGTAGCCCTTCGCGGCGTCGATAATGACGCCGGAACCCAGGCCTTCAAACGGTTGTGGCTGAGACTGACCGCCGCCAGGCAGTTGGCCAAAGAAACGCTTTAAGGGTTCAGGAATATCCTGGGCCTGTGAATCCGACTGCGTGCCTTCAACATGGACACTGACCACGGCAGGTAACACTTTTTCCAGCATCGGTGCCAGGCTGGGCAGTGGCTGCCCCTGAATCTGTGCAGGTAGCGTCGCCATTGCGACGGGCGCAGCGGCAAGACTCATTCCAATACTCAAGGCTAACGCGCTTAACAGTCGTGCTTGTTTTTTCATTGCTACAACGCTCTCGCTGCAAAAAGTGGGGGGAATAAATCAGTGAGACAGCCGTTTGCGGCCGGGGTTCGCAAAAACAGCGGGCACAGCGTGGCTGTGCCCGATGCGCTTAGTCGCGCACGGCGCGTTCACCGCGCAGTAAACCGGAAGCGCCTTCTGAGTAATCGCGTGGCATCTGAACCGGTGCCTGATCGTTATCGGCTTCCGCTTCGGTCAGTTGCCAGGCAAAGGGATTTTTGTCGCCAGGCATGTTTGGCAGCAGGTCATTAGATCCTTTCGCCATATGCTGGTAAAGCTGACGGTAATCGCGTGCCATGTTGTCAAGCAGCTCGGCGCTTTGCGCAAAGTGGTTGGTCAGCTCTTCACGATAATCAGCCAGTTCGGCTTTCGTTTTATCCAGCTCATACTGCATGCTGCGCTGCTCGCGCAGTTTCCTGTTGCCAAAACGCATAGCTACTGCGCCGACAATGATACCTACCACTAAACCAATTAGCCCGTATTCCCAGGTCATAATGACTCCCGTGTTATTTCCGTTGTTCCGTAGGGCGTTGCACCACTTAATAATAGTCACTATACCCGTTAATCTTATGGATGTGGAACTCTGGAGCGCCATGCCTTAGTGTAGAGCGGCCTTTTTTTCGACAAACGATGTGTGAATAAGACAACATTCAGGGACACTGAGCGAACCATGCAAACCTCATCTCCGCTTGCCCGCTATGAGCAGGCGCTATCGCAGGGCGATTTTAAGCCCGACGATGTACAACGTGAAGCGATCACCCGCTTAGATGCTATCCAGCAAGGGCTCATCGCCCGCCAGCAGACGACTGAACCTGCCTCGCAGGGGTTGTTTGGTCGTCTGTCGAAGCTGATGGGTAAAGAGAAGTCCCAGGTCAAAACGCCGGTACGTGGCTTGTATATGTGGGGCGGCGTGGGGCGCGGGAAAACCTGGGTCATGGATCTGTTTTTTCAGTCTATTCCTGGCAACCGCAAGCTGCGCTTACACTTTCACCGCTTTATGCTGCGCGTGCACGAAGAGCTGACCGAACTGCAGGGGCACAGCGATCCGCTGCTGATCATCGCCGATCGCTTCAAAGCCGAAACCGATATTCTGTGTTTTGACGAATTCTTTGTGTCCGATATTACGGATGCCATGTTGCTGGGCACGTTAATGGAAGCGTTGTTCGAACGAGGCATCAGCCTGGTCGCCACCTCGAATATTCCGCCCGATAACCTCTATAAAAACGGTTTACAGCGCGCGCGTTTCCTGCCGGCCATTGAGCAGATCAAGCAACATTGTGACGTCATGAACGTTGATGCGGGCATTGATTACCGTCTGCGCACGCTGACGTCGGCGCATCTGTGGAAGTTTCCTTTAGGGCCAGAAACCTACGCCGATATGGATCGCATGTTCCAGGCGCTGTCAGGGGAAAAACGCGACAGCGCACCGGTGCTGGAGATCAACCATCGCAAAATGCCCACGCTGGGTGTCAGTGAAGGCGTGGTGGCAATCGACTTCAAAACCCTGTGTGGGGAAGGGCGCAGCCAGCACGATTACATCGAACTGTCGCGCCGCTTTCACAGCGTGCTGCTGTTTGATGTGCCGGTCATGATTTATAAAACGGAAGATCAGGCGCGGCGTTTTCTGGCGCTGGTGGATGAGTTTTACGAGCGCCATGTCAAACTGGTCGTCGCCGCGGAAACCTCGCTGTTCGAAATTTATCAGGGCACGCGCCTGAAATTTGAATACCAGCGCTGCCTGTCGCGTTTGCAGGAAATGCAGAGCGAAGAGTATCTGCGGCTGGCGCATTTACCCTGAGATTCCGGGTAATAAATGAAAATAGAGTTCGATTTTTGTAATCGACTTCTCTATAATCTTGCGACCCCACGTTACGGCACTGGATTTTTTTCCCAAATCCTCTGCGCGCCGGTAACGCTATCCGAAGGGGTGGCTTGCTGGTCAAAATGGTCGTGTGAGCCTCATTCGTTTACTTAAGCGTTTGGGATTTCACCAACGTGTAACTTAATTTGGGTAAGCTTTTCGATGAAAACTTTTACAGCTAAACCAGAAACCGTCCAACGTGACTGGTATGTTGTTGACGCAACTGGCAAAACCTTGGGTCGCCTGGCGACTGAACTGGCACGCCGTCTGCGTGGTAAGCATAAAGCGGAATACACTCCGCACGTTGATACAGGTGATTACATCATCGTTCTGAACGCTGAGAAAGTTGCTGTCACCGGCAACAAGCGTTCTGACAAGATTTACTATCACCACACTGGTCACATCGGTGGTATCAAACAGGCGACCTTTGAAGAGATGATTGCTCGCCGTCCTGAGCGCGTGATTGAGATCGCGGTTAAAGGCATGCTGCCGAAGGGCCCGCTGGGTCGTGCTATGTACCGTAAACTGAAAGTTTACGCAGGTAACGAGCACAACCATGCGGCACAGCAACCGCAAGTTCTTGACATTTAATCGGGATTAAAGGCAATGGCTGAAACTCAAAACTACGGCACTGGTCGCCGCAAAAGCTCATCCGCACGCGTCTTCATCAAGCCGGGTAGCGGTAACATCGTCATCAACCAACGCTCTCTGGAGCAGTATTTCGGTCGTGAGACTGCACGCATGGTCGTGCGTCAGCCTCTGGAACTGGTTGATATGGTTGGCAAACTGGACCTGTACATCACCGTTAAAGGTGGTGGTATCTCTGGTCAGGCAGGCGCGATCCGTCATGGTATCACCCGCGCTCTGATGGAGTATGATGAGTCACTGCGTGGCGAACTGCGTAAAGCAGGCTTCGTTACTCGCGATGCTCGTCAGGTTGAACGTAAGAAAGTCGGCCTGCGTAAAGCACGTCGTCGTCCTCAGTTCTCCAAACGTTAATTGTTGCTGCTTCGGCAGTCACAGTTGGCACAAAAAACCCGCTTCGGCGGGTTTTTTGCTTTTCGTGCCAGGTGGCGCAGTCACAGAAAACAACAATGCTGTTCGCATTTTACCCGCAAAAATGCATTCCCCCGCCCACAAGCTGCCTAAAATCTGGTAAACTCCCTGTCACTTTGCGCCCGCAAGCTGGCGCGTTATGCGCCTGGCATCAGTCGGGAGTGGTTAGCGCGGATTGCGAGCGAGTTCTATGAGCAGGTGAGTCGCCGTGTGGTTGGCCATTCGCAGTAACTTTTTGTGAACAAACTGGGAGGTTTTCATGGCTGTCGCTGCCAACAAACGTTCGGTAATGACGCTGTTTTCTGGTCCTACTGACATTTTTAGCCATCAGGTGCGTATTGTGCTGGCCGAGAAAGGTGTCAGCGTAGAGATCGAGCAGGTCGAAATGGATAACCTGCCGCAGGATCTGATTGACCTCAATCCGTACCGTACTGTGCCGACGCTGGTGGATCGCGAACTGACACTGTATGAATCACGCATCATCATGGAATACCTTGATGAGCGTTTCCCACACCCGCCTTTGATGCCGGTTTATCCGGTTGCGCGTGGCGAAAGCCGTTTGATGATGCACCGTATCGAGCAAGACTGGTACAGCCTGATGAGAAAGGTCGAGAACAGCAGCGGTCAGGAAGCCGAAGCGGCGCGTAAGCAGCTGCGTGAAGAGTTACTGGCGATTGCCCCCCTGTTTGGACGTTCACCTTTCTTTATGAGCGACGAGTTCAGCCTGGTTGACTGCTACCTGGCACCGCTGCTGTGGCGCTTACCGTCAATGGGCATCGATCTGCTGGGATCGGGCTCAAAAGAGCTGAAAGGCTATATGAACCGCGTATTTGAACGTGACTCCTTCCTTGCTTCACTGACTGAAGCTGAACGTGAAATGCGCCTGCAAGCCCGGGGCTGATTTATGGAAATGTCGCAACTTACGGCCCGTCGCCCCTATTTGCTGCGGGCTTTTTATGACTGGCTCCTGGATAACCAGCTGACGCCGCATCTGGTGGTCGATATCAACCTGCCGGGCGTTCAGGTTCCGCTGGAATATGCCCGGGACGGTCAGATTGTCCTCAACATTGCGCCGCGCGCTGTAGGCAATCTTGAGCTGGGTAACGAGGAAGTCTCGTTTAATGCCCGCTTTGGTGGCGTGCCGCGCCAGGTGAACGTGCCGATGGCGGCCATTCTGGCCATCTATGCGCGTGAAAACGGTGCGGGGACCATGTTTGAGCCTGAACCGGCTTATGAAGGGGCATCCCAGGCGTTCCCGGAAAATCAGGAAGAGACGGTCATGTCAGTGATTGATGGCGATCGCCCTGACGATGCCAGCGATGACGACAACTCACCTGATGACGATCCGCCACCGCGCGGCGGTCGTCCCGCACTGCGTGTGGTGAAATAACTCAGAATGCCTGTCAGCCGACAGGCATTTTTTTGATCGTCAGAATGATGAGCGAAAAAAAATCCGGGCGCACAGCGTACCCGGATTTTTGCTTTCTGCGGCTGAGATTAGTACACGTCGCGCAGGTAGCGTTTTTCTTTCTTCAACTGATCGATGTAGTCCGCCGCGCGCTCGCTGGACAGACCACCAAACTGGCGTACGATTTCATACAGCGCATTATCCACGTCTTTCGCCATGCGTGAGGCATCACCACAGACGTAGAAATACCCACCTTCCTGCAACCAGGCGTACAGTTCTGCGCCCTGTTCCAGCATGCGGTTTTGCACGTAGACTTTTTTGTCCTGGTCGCGTGAGAACGCCAGATCGAGACGCGTCAGCAAACCGCTCTCATGCCAGGCCGTCAGTTCTTCACGGTAAATGAAGTCATGCTCCTGATGCTGATCGCCAAAGAACAGCCAGTTTTTGCCTTGCGCACCGGTCACCTGACGTTCCTGCAGGAACGCACGGAAAGGGGCGATGCCGGTACCCGGGCCGACCATGATCATGGGCGCATTGCCGTTGGCCGGAACCCGGAAGGATTTATTCGGCGAAATAAAGATCGCCGGCTTTTCGCCACGACGCACGCGCTCGGCCAGGTAGGTTGAACAGACTCCGCTACGGTTGCGGCCGCCACTGTGATAGCGCACAGCCGCAATCGTCAGGTGAACCTGGTTAGGATGCGCTTTGGAACTGGACGAAATGGAGTAGGCACGGTGCTGCAGCGGACGCAGCAGGGCGACGAACTCAGGCACGCTCAGGCTGCGGGTCAGCTCAAGTTGCAGCAGGTCCAGCGTATCTTTGCCCCACAGCCAGACACCCAGGGCATCTTTATCATCGTGCTGAAGTACGTGACGCAGTTCCTGGTTCGTGGTGTTCTGTCCAACCCACTCAATCAGCTTGCGTGAAGGCTCAGAAATTTCAAACTGGTAGGTCAGCAGATCGCCAAGACTTCTGTCGAAGCCGGGGACGGGCGTCTGATAATCGGCGTTCAGTTGTGTCAGCAGCAGGCTGACCAGCGACGGTTCGTTCACCGGGATCACACCCAGCGCATCGCCCGCTTCGTACTTCAGACCGCTGTCAGTCAGATCAAATTCGAAATGGCGAATGTCTTTCGCAGACTGCTCACTCGACAGGCGCTTGTTGGTGATGAGGGCTGCGGCATAAGGATTGGATTTGTTGCTGCCGGGGATGACCGGGGCTTCCGGTGCGCTCTCCAGAACCGTGCCGCTGCTGCCTGCGCTGCTGGCGAACTGTGGCATCGTGCTGTTCAGCCACGCATGCGAAGGCTCTTCATAATCAATATCGCAGTCAATACGATCAACAACACGTTTGGCACCCAGCTGTTCCAGGCGCATATCCAGGAATTTACCGGCCTGGCAGAAACCGTCATAGCCGGTGTCGCCGATAGCCAGAACGGCAAAGTGCATCTGCTCCAGACGCGGTGCGGTACTGGCGGAGATGGCGTCCCAGAATAACTGGGCATTGTCCGGCATTTCACCTTCACCGTAGGTCGAGGTGACGATCAGCACGTGGCGCATTGTGGCAAACACGTCGAGATCCACATCGCCCAGCGCCTGAACGACAGGCACCAGGCCTTTAGCACGGGCCGATTTGGCCGCAGACTGGGCCAGAGCTTCAGCGTTACCGGTCTGCGAACCATAAAGAATGTGCAGTTGGGTCGTTGCAGCGGCGGCGTTGCCCGCGGCAGGTTGCTGTTTGTCTTCTAACACCAGCAAACGGGAGTGCAGGCCAGCCAGAAAGCCCGCCAGCCAGTATTTCTGATCACCATTGAAAGGTGCATCTTCAGGAATGTATGGAATTTTCATGGATACCTTTACTCAATCCCGCTCTTAACCGTCATGTTTCGCACCGCCGTGAGTGTGGCGAAACCCGTCCTCTCAGCGGCCGTCTGCCACAGAGAGGCTCGGGATTGACCTCCGCCCGGTACCGCGAAACCCTCCGGGTAATCATGATTAAACACAGTTCAGTTTACAGACGCGGCTGTCAGGCCAGTTTCCCTACCGCCGCCGCAATTTCAGGTAATGCCGCACGTGCAAACAACTCTTCAAAATCAGGCAGACGACCAAGGATTTCACGGTTGCAGGCATCCTGATACATGATCCAGCCATAGGTGGCCAGGCTGTCCATGGAACGGATGTTGCGTTGCGTCAGTGCCGCTTTGTAATCGGACATGCGTTTTGAACCGATCAGGCTGGCTAATTCGCTGTCGCTGTAGTTCTCAATGGCTGCCCGCGCATGGCGCTGCAGTTTACTGACCAGCGAAAAGTCCTCTGTCATCAGTAAATTACGAACCGCTTTCTCGACCGCCGGATCCTCAACGTGGGTGCCTTTCGGTAACTTGCCGAGAGCCAGCTGCTGCGCGAAGCTCAATACGGTGTAGTTATTGAGCAATACAAACATCTCGACCGTATCTGTCGCGCCATAAGCCGGTACGGCACCGTCTGCAATGGTTTTGCCCTCACGCCACGCGGCTTTGAATTTTGCGACCTGATGCGCTGCCAGCGCGGTTGAGAGTTCTTCCAGCAAATCCTTACGGGATTTCGCCTTCAGGATTTCACCGCCATCCTGATACAGCAGCAGAGAGCGCGGCATTACATACACGAAGTGCTGACATTCGGTTTCCCAGTGCTCCAGCAGCCAGGCCGCACGTGGTGACTGCGTGGCGTCCAGATGCCAGTTCAGCATGGTCAGCACGGCCTGCTTATGAATCTGTGCCAGCTCATCGGCATCGGCAATGGAACCAAACAGAACGGAATCGCCCGCTGCATGGTTAGCCAGGGAGCCGTACGGATCGTACTGGTAAGCAAAGCCGCCGCTCATGCCGTTACCGAAGCCTTTACCAAAGGTGCCCAGATTCAACACGGCACCGTTGGTCATGTATTCGCAACAGAAGTCACCGACGCCTTCCATTACCGCAGTGGCGCCAGAGTTACGCACTGCGAAGCGGTCACCCGCCTGGCCCTGCACGAACAGGCGGCCGCCCGTTGCGCCAAACAGAGCAAAGTTACCGATCAGGACGTTGCCATCGCTGTCCTGTGCGCCGCCGCCCGGTGATAACACCACCAGCTCGCCGCCGCACTGGCCTTTGCCCACGCCATCGTTGCAGGTGCCACGATGTTGCATCAGCATGCCGTCATTGCAGAAGGCACCGAAGGACTGACCGGCTGAGCCGGTGGTTGTAATATGCACCGTGGCCGGCGCCAGATAGCGACGACCGCGATCGTCCTGCAGCACAGAGGGCATCGCCTGCAGTTGCTCTGCTGTCAGGGTATGATTCAGCATGCGCTCGATATCGATCGCCAACTGACCGCCCACGCTTTTATTGCGGTTGTTCAGGACGACGTCGTGACCTAACTGCAGCGATGTCTTGCCCGCTGTCACCAGTTGCTGGTTGAGTTCTTCCACCCAGCCATCATCCAGCTCAAAATCTTTTTCCAGATAAACCGGCTTGTCGATTTTCAGCTCTGGCACCACGGTGAGCATGGCGCGCAGATCCAGCTTGCCGACTTCCAGCGGGTGATCCATCAAATGGAGCAGGTCAGCGCGCCCACGGGCCTCACGCAGCGAGCGCAGGCCCATACGCGACAGGATTTCGCGGACTTCGTGTGCCACATTCAGGAAATACTGTGCGAGCTGACGCGGATCGCCATCAAAGGCTTCAGCATTCGTGGTTAACCCTGCGGGGCATTTGACGTTACAGTTCTTCGCCATCACGCATTTCAGCATCATCAGCGCAGTCGTACCGAATTCAAAGCTGTCACCGCCCAGCAGCGCGGATTTCACCACGTCGCTGCCCGTCTGCTGTGCACCTGAACAGCGCAGCAGGACTTTGTCGCGCAGGCCGTTCGCACACAGCGCCTGATGGACTTCGGCAATGCCGATTTCCGCGACGCGACCGGTATATTTCAGACTGGTCACCGAGGCTGCGCCCGTACCGCCCGTGTTACCGGCGACGTTAATAACGTCAGCACCGGCTTTCGCTACGCCCACGGCAATGGTGCCAATCCCTTCAGAGGACACCAGCTTCACAATGACGCGAACACGCGCCGCTTTGCAGTCGTGAATCAACTGGGCCAAATCTTCGATAGAGTAGGTGTCGTGGTGCGGTGGTGGCGAGACCAGCTCAACGCCCGGTGTGCCGCCACGTGCCGCCGCGATTTCGACGGTAACTTTAGCCGCAGGCAACTGGCCACCTTCGCCAGGTTTTGCACCCTGACCAATTTTGATCTCCAGCTCTTCCAGCATCGGATCGGCCAGGTACGCCGCCCAGACGCCGAAACGACCTGACGCCAGCTGCTTGATACGGGACGCACGGATAGTGCCATGACGGGAATAGTGCTCGCCGCCTTCCCCGCAGTTGCTCATGCCGCCGACCATGTTGGTGCCATGTGCGACAGCTTCATGTGCCGGTGCCACCAGCGCGCCGTGACTCATCGCCCCGGAGGCGAAAGTGCGAGTGATTTCACAGGCAGGCTGAATTTCGCTTAACGGCAGTGAGGGCAGCGCAGTAAAAATGCGCGACAGATAGTCGGCAGCTTTACCTACGGCGGTGATTTTCAGGCCGCCTGCGACCACGTCCGCCGATTCGATTTCGTCACTGAAGCGGGCTTTCAGAGCCCGTGACAGATTCAGCAGACGTTCGCTTTCCGGCTTCAGCCCGGCGATGGCATCGGTCAGCCGCAGCATAAAGGTGTTCGGGCTGCCTTCGATGGCCTCGCATTCCAGGCCGCGAGTAGCAAATCCGTTGTTGGTCAGCGAATAACGGCCCAGTTTACGGCGGAATTCCGCTTCGCTGTCGATATGCGTCAGATCGGCCGGGAAGGCCAGAATGTCACGCAGCGCAGCAGGGCGGCGTTTACGCTCTTCATACATCAGGCTGGAGAACTGACGGTAATCGGCTGTGATGGCAAAGTTATTCATCACGTCATCAGGAATGCGCTCAAAGCTGCTGTCCTTGAACGTGTCAGGCTTGATGCCAAACGCATTATCCAGACGGGCCAGCGTCATCAGACGAATGAAATTGTCCTCTTCGCGCGCTTTGTCCGCAAAGCGAATCGGCTCTTCCGTCATATCAATAAAGGTACGCACGGCAATGGTGCCGTAGGAGTGGCCTGCGCCCTCTGCGCGCTCTTTAAACAGCCCCAGTAATGGCACTTCTGATTCGCCCTGAATTTTCAGCGCGCTTTGATGCCAGTCCACTGCCATTTGCGCGATGGTGGCAAAGCCCGCGCCACCAACAGGCGTTTTGATATTCGGGAAATACTTCTTCAGCACCGGATCGTCAGTGTTAAGGAAGTTAGGTTCAAAGAACTCACCGCTACTGTAGCTTTCAACGGTACACAGGCCTACTTTACCCATGGTCTTCATCAGGGCCTTTTCGGCGGCTTTGGCATAGCGTTTAAAGGCTTTATTGCCTTCTTCACCTTCACCGAATTTCTCTTCGGCACGCATCTGTACGCCGAGCGGATAGACAGCAGAGGCACCAAAGCCCAGCGTCGCGGCAATGTGATGCGACGAGATAATCTGCCCACTCTCCACCACCAGGGACACGTCAAGACGTAATCCTTCCTGGACCAGGCGCTGGTTCACCGCAGAAACCACCAACAGCATGGGCAGGGCGGCATGGGTGGACGAGATGTGGCGGTCGGTCAGGACGGCGATCCCGCCCTGGGAACGCGCGAAATCCACGACCTGCTGAGCCAGATCGTCAATCGCCTTCTCCAGCGCAGTGGCGTTGGCCGTACGGCTGAGCAGGTCTTTGCCGGTGACAGGTTCGTACAACATGTCAAAACGGGCATAAGGTGCGACGTTCTGTTCGCGCAGTTGTAGCATGTCCAGGTGCGTCAGAATAGGCGTCGGCACAATAATCTGACGGCCTTTACTGCGCCCCAGGTGCGGTTTGGCTCCCAGTGCCACGCGCAGCGTCATACCGTCTGCTTCACGGATGGAGTCCAGCGGTGGGTTAGTGACCTGTGCAAAACGCTGCGAAAAGTAGTGCGCCATGCCGCCTTCATGATCGGACAGACCATTGATCGCGTTGCCGTAACCCATAGCAGAGATTTTCTCGGCCCCGGTGTTCAGCATCGGGTCCATCATGAATTTGAAGCTTTCCTGGTTATAGTAGTAAGCCACAAAGCGCTGATAGGTTTTCAGATCGCCGCGATAGCGCAGAGGCGACCCTTGTTTCTCAGCAGGGATGACAGGCAACTCCTTGAGATCGACGCGAGATTTGCCGAGCAGTGCAGCGTAATCTTTTTCCGCAGCCAGCTTTTCCAGCGCTTCATGCGTGGTATAGCTGCGTTTTTCGCGATGATCAAAATAGAGCATGCCGCCGGCTTCGATACGACCACGGCGCAGTACGCTTTCCGGGGGAAAGGCAATCTGGCCGGCTTCCGACATGGCACCAATATACTCGGCGGTTTCAACCGAACGCAGTGGACGAAGACCCAGACGGTCAAGACGTGCGCCAATCACTTCCCCATTACCAAAGATCAACGCCGCAGGGCCGTCGTTCTTCTCTTCATAGAGTGAGAAATATTCCAGCATGTCACGCACCGCCGGAGAGAGCGCGGTGTCATTTTCCCATGCAGGTGGCATCATCGACACTACGGCGGTGATTAAGTCGAGATCGTCTTCCATCAGGCGGCTGTGAATGCTCTGGTCAAGACGGGAACTGTCTGACTGACCTTTCGGGCGAACGATAGTTTTTCCACGCGCAGAGGCCAGCGCGGATTCAGCAATCCGGTTTTTACGATCGGTATTCAGCTCACCGTTATGGGCCATTAACCGGAAAGGTTGCGCCATAGTGGTGTGCGGATCGGTATTGGTTGAGAAGCGGGTATGGAAAAACAGCCCACGGACCTGATGATCGGGATCGGTCAGATCTTTGAAATAAGGAATGACCTCATTGGAATTCAGACGGGCTTTGAATACCTGGGTACGGGACGAAAGCGACAGCGGATACAAACCGCCAAACTCACTTTTCGTAAAGGCCTCTGCCTCAATCGCCAGCAGGGCGCAATAAATCCGTTTTTCAAAATCGTTCTGGTGGCTGACATCCTGAGGCGCAGCAAAAATCCATTGCACGATGGGCAACTGAAACTGGACAGCGGCTGGACGCGTCACGCTGTTATCCAGCGGCATTTCGCGTTTCATGATCACCGGCAGATTAAAATGACGCAGCGTCTCTTCTACCAGGCGCTCCGCATTGGCACGCAGTTCAGCATCTTTAGGAACGAAGAAGTTACCCACGCCAAAGCGACCGGCTTCCAGCGCCTGACCGGTAATTTTACGGAAAAAGTGCAGTGAAAGATCGACGTTGACACCCGCGCCATCACCCACGCCTTCAGCGGACATGCCACCACGGTGCGGAACCGTGCAGAGTGCACTGTGCGCCATACGCAGAATGTCGTGGGTCTGCTCGCCGTCCTTACGGGTAATGAAACCTACACCACAGCTGTCACTTCCTGCTGCTGGGTTATATAAGCCATAGGATTCAGGTTTTTTAGTGGACATTGAGGGTCTCCTTAAACTGCTTTTGACATTACCTGCATTGTTTCAGGCACTGAGCTTGGTTAAACACTCTTCCCAGCGCGCATTCTTTTATTCCCGCGCCTGACAGCCTGCGCGATTTCGTTTTACGCACTTTTCATCGGCAGGAGGATAAGTCCGTGGATGTGTAGCGCGTGGTGTTTCCGTTCTCGAAAGGAGATGACTCAAACCATGCGGGCGTCATGTTGCATAGATATGCCGTGACGCTTGCCCATCATGAAAGCTTTCAGCGGAATTCCAACTTATCGGGAAAGCGAATCAAGGTCAAATAGCGAGCCTGACACAGTTTAATCACGTCTTTATGTCGATAACCAAATGAATTTATTATGCTTTTGTGTCTAAATTGTGTCAGTTTTTCATTAAGCGGCAGAGAGGGAAATGTGAACTCTATCACTGTGCCAGTGGCGTGAAATCGCTGAAGTATGCTGGCGACAGGGTACTAAACAGCATCAAATGCTGCTACAGGCAGTGGAAGCGCAGGATGTATCTGTTTTTCTTATAGCAGCAAATTTGAATCAATAAGGGGCATGTGATTAGTAAAATTAATCAGGTCGCGTTGCTTAAAACTTCAAATAATGTGAATGGCTATGCATGAAAAACAGGGCGTCGTGACAATAAAGCCTTGTCAGACGGAAAAGAAGAGGTTGGATACGCGCGCCTGTTTAGCAGACGGCCCTACAGATTCATTGAGTTAGCACAATTAGTCAAGGGTTTTAGCAATAATGGGGCAAACGTCGGCGAAGCAACGGCGTTTTGCACCATATAAGTGCATGACGGTCGCGATCTCGCCGGATGCACTAAGACGACGGTGACGTAAATACGCTATCATGTGGCTGTTCTCACCCAGGGAGTGTTTATGAAACAGATTCGCCTGCTGGCGCAATATTATGTTGATTTAATGGTCAAGCTTGGCCTGATCCGTTTTTCGCTGCTGCTGGCGTCTGCACTGGTCGTGCTGGCCATGATTGTGCAGATGGCGGTGACCATGGTACTGCGTGGCCATGTCGAAAGTATTGATATGGTGCGATCGGTCTTTTTCGGTCTGTTGATCACGCCCTGGGCGGTTTATTTTCTTTCCGTGGTGGTCGATCAACTGGAAGAGTCACGCCAGCGTCTTGCCAGGCTGGTGGATAAGCTGGAAGAAATGCGTACGCGCGATCTTGAGCTGAATCAGCAGATGAAAGAGACCATTTCCCGACTCAATCAGGAAATTGCCGATCGTAAAAAAGCGGAGCAGGCACGTGAGCAGGTCATGGCTAAGCTACGCGAAGAGGTGGCGCGGCGCGAGCAGGCGCAAATAGAGCTGGAACAACAGTCGTCTTTCCTGCGCTCTTTTCTGGATGCATCGCCAGATCTGGTCTTTTATCGCAATATCGACAAGCAGTTCTCAGGCTGTAACCGCGCCATGGAGCTGCTGACCGGTAAAAGTGAAAAACAGCTTATCGGGCTCACGCCACATGATATTTATGACAATGACACGGCGACTAAAGTGTTGGAAACCGATGAAAAAGTCTTTCGTCATAACGTCTCGCTCACCTATGAGCAGTGGCTGCAGTATCCCGATGGGCGGAAAGCCTGTTTTGAAATTCGTAAAGTGCCCTATTACGACCGGGTCGGTAAGCGCAGCGGCCTGATGGGCTTTGGCCGCGATATAACCGAACGTAAACGCTATCAGGACGCGCTGGAGAACGCGAGCCGGGAAAAGACCACCTTTATCTCTACGATCAGCCACGAGCTTCGTACGCCGCTTAACGGCATTGTCGGTCTGAGCCGCATTTTGCTGGATACCGATCTGAATCAGGAGCAGCTCAAGTACCTGAAAACCATCCATGTCTCTGCCATCACCCTGGGCAATATCTTTAACGACGTCATCGAAGTGGACAAAATCGAGCGACGCAAGGTACAGCTGGACAACCAGCCGCTGGATTTCACCAGTTTCCTGGCCGATCTGGAGAATCTCTCTGGCTTGCTGGCGCAGCCAAAAGGCCTGAAGTTTGTCATGGCCCCGCAGTTACCGCTGCCTCATAAAATCTCAACGGATGGTACACGACTACGGCAGATCCTGTGGAACCTGATCGGCAATGCCGTGAAGTTTACTCAGCAGGGTGAAATCATCGTGCGTATCGCCTATGAACAGGATGAAACGCTGCGCTTTGAGGTACAGGATTCCGGGCAGGGCATTCGCGAGGAAGAGCAGGACAAAATTTTTGCCATGTATTATCAGGTTACCGATCAGCATGGCGGCAAACCGGCAACCGGAACCGGTATCGGCCTGGCGGTCTCCCGCCGTCTGGCGCAGGCGATGGGCGGGGATATCAGCGTCAGTAGTGCACCGGGCCAGGGCTCCTGTTTTACCGTGGTGATTAAAGCGCCGCGTATTGCCGAGGAAGTAGAAGATGAAGGCGTTGACGATACGCTGCCGCTTCCGGCCCTGCACGTGCTGTTGGTGGAAGACATTGAGCTGAACGTCATTGTGGCTCGCTCGGTTCTGGAAAAACTGGGATGCAGCGTTGACGTTGCTATGACGGGGCAAGCAGCGCTTGAGATGTTTGACCCGCTGGAGTTCGATTTGGTGCTGCTGGATATTCAGTTACCGGACATGACCGGCATGGACGTGTCGCGTGCCATTCGTCAACGGTATCCTGATGCGCATTTGCCGCCGCTGGTTGCCTTAACCGCCAACGTATTGAAAGACAAAAAAGAGTATTTTGATGCGGGCATGGACGATGTGCTCAGTAAACCGCTTGCCGTACCTGCGTTAACGGCCATCATCAAAAAGTTTTGGGATGACCAACCCGGAAACGATGATCAGGCCGTTATGACGCCGGGCAGTCGTCAGTCCGATACCTTGCTGGACATTCCAATGCTTGAACAGTATCTGGAGCTGGTGGGACCCGGTCTGATTACGCAAAGCCTGACCATCTTCGAACAGATGATGCCGGGCTACCTGGAGGTACTGGACTCCAACCTGATGGCACGCGACGAAAAAGGCATTGCTGAAGAGGGCCACAAAATCAAAGGTGCCGCAGGGTCCGTTGGCTTACAGCATCTGCAACAGATCGCGAAACAAATTCAAAGCCCAGAATTACCGGCCTGGTGGGATAACGTGGGCGAATGGGTGGAAGAGCTGAAGCGTGAATGGCGGCACGATGTGCAGATATTGCGCGAGTGGGTGGCTGAGAAACAGCGGTGATCCAAAAAAAATGACCCCAGCCGAGGCCGGGGTGCGCTAATACTGCGCCAACACCAGGGAAAAAGTCGCTGCTGCTATGCTTAGTGTTTTTCAAGGCAACAACGGGTATTGGTTAACACATGCAACACCTTATCAAATTCGAACTAGCTTGTGACAAGATTCATTAAAATTTGTGATGTTGAACAGCGTTTAAATACAGGAAACATTAATTTGCCAACATAGTCAAGAAAGGAATCAATTTTACCGTTACATTGGTTGTTTTTTGAACAAAAGTTCTGTTTTTTGTACGGGTTTAACCCAAATTTGTTAACAAAGCCTGTGTTAAGCCTCTTAACACAAATGATTCGTCACTGATGCGAACTAAATTGGCTATAAGCTTATGATAATAAAGAATAATGAAAGGATCGGGTCAGGAAGGTCCAAAACGTTTCGGGAAACGTCATCCGCCCTGGCGCTTAAAAGGTTTTACCAATAGAAAAGTTTGTAATGTTTGGGGAAATGTATTAATAAAAAAACATGTATTGCGGTGAAGAAATGCCATAAGTACGTTAATGCCTGCCGCATTGCTGCAACCTGTGTTCAGGCGCGCCCGAAATAAAATATAAGTTTTATGAAACATTGATGGCTGCAATTATCACGAATTAGTCTCATCGCCCTGCAAGGAATGGTGTGAGACTTCGTAAATGGAACCGATTCCTTTTTAAGGGAACTTATTGAACTCATTCATACTATTGTTGCATCGCAGATGCATTTTCTTTGCCATATCATAAAGGTGACAGGCCCGGACGGCGAATTTTTCAGGAAAGCTTTTTATCATCAGGGGTGATTACACCTGAAATTAATTAAAAAACGACATAATGATGAGACGATTGTATGAGTAAGCATAAAGGGAAGCTTTGGCAGGGTGTAAAGCGCATTGTGCTGCGCATTCTGCTGATTTGGGCAGGGCTTTGGCTGGCAGGTATTTTACTTTTTTCCTTTCTCCCGGTGCCTTTCTCTGCCGTGATGGCTGAACGCCAGATCGGTGCCTGGCTGCGTGGCGATTTCAGCTATGTCTCACATTCGGATTGGGTGGGGACACAGGCGATGTCGCCCTGGATAAGGCTGGCCGTTATCGCGTCGGAAGATCAAAACTTTCCTCACCACTGGGGCTTTGATGTGGCAGCCATTCAGTCTGTACTGGACAGCGATGATAACCGGATGCGCGGTGCGTCAACGCTGTCACAGCAAACGGCTAAAAATCTGTTTTTGTGGGATGGACGTAGCTGGATGCGTAAAGGACTGGAAGTGGGTCTGACGGTCGGCCTGGAAACCGTTTGGACTAAACGCCGGATCTTAACGGTTTACCTGAATATCGCGGAGTTTGGTAAAGGGACCTTTGGTGTTGAGGCGGCGTCCCGGCGTTTTTTCAACAAGCCTGCCAGTCGCTTAACCATGTCAGAAGCGGCGTTACTGGCGGCCGTTTTACCTAACCCGCTGCGCTTTCGTGCCGACGCGCCGTCAGGCTATGTGCGTCAGCGCCAGCAATGGATACTCCGACAGATGCGCCAACTGGGAGGAGAGGGCTTCCTGCAGCGCAATCATCTGGACTGACGTTACTCTTCGTCGAAACCGGCTTCGAAGAGTTCAATGACGGCGGCCAGCGCGTCAGTTTCCTGGGGGCCGCTGGCTTCGATCTCAATATGGCCGCCCTTGGCGGAATCCAGCATCAGCAACGCGATAACGCTGCTGGCTTCGGCTTCTGTGCCGGCCTCGTTGCGTAACAGCACTTCGGCATCGAAACTTTGCACCAGTTCAAACAGCTTCATGGCGGGGCGTGCATGCATGCCCAGCTTGTTTCTGATTTCCACGGTTTGCTTGACGGTCATGATTTACGTTTTTCCAGTGTGCGATGACGGGACTGTACATTTTTACCCCGTGAGCGGAAATAATCAGCGAGCTGTTCTGCAATATACACCGAGCGGTGTTTGCCACCGGTGCAACCAATCGCCACGGTGAGATAGCTGCGGTTGTTCGTTTCCAGCATGGGCAGCCAGAGTTCCAGATAACTGCGTGTCTGATAAATGAAGTTATGGACTTCGGTATGACGATCCAGAAAAGCCGCGACGGGACGATCCAGCCCCGTCATCGGGCGCAGTTTGGGATCCCAGTGTGGATTGGGCAGGAAACGCACGTCAAAGACGTAGTCCGCATCAATGGGAATACCATGTTTGAAGCCAAACGACTCAAACACCATAGTCAGCTCCCGCTCGCGTTTACCCAGTAAGCGGGTACGCAACATCTCAGCCAGTTCATGCACCGACATCTCTGACGTATCAATGATCAAATCGGCACGCGAGCGCAGCGGCTCGAGCAGGTCACTCTCTTCATCAATCGCGCTTTCCAGCGACAGATTTTTGCTGGACAGGGGATGGAGGCGACGCGTATCACTGTAACGGCGGATCAGCGTATTGCGGTCGGCATCAAGAAACAGCAACTGGGGCGAGAATCCGGAAGGCAGATTATTGAGCGCGGTTTCAAAAATTTCAGGCGACTCAGGCATGTTACGCACATCGATACTCACCGCCGCTGAGATATTGCGCTCAACCAGTGATTCTGCCAGCTGAGGCAACAACACGACCGGCAGGTTATCCACGCAGTAAAAACCCATGTCTTCCAGCGCGCGCAGCGCCACTGATTTTCCTGAGCCTGACCGACCGCTGACGATCATCAGCACCATGACCTTCTCTCCCGTTTTAAAGCCGGCTCACGCCGGTAAATCACGCGCTTTATTGCTCTGTTTGTTCTTCGGTAATGATGGCATACAGCTCTTCATCGCTCTGCGCAGCACGCAGACGGCGGCAAACCGTTTTATCCGCCAGCCGTTTGGCGACTAACGACAGTGTATGTAAGTGAGTTTTACACTGGTCAGCGGGCACGAGGAGCGCAAAAAGGAGATCGACAGGCTGATTATCCACGGCATCAAATGCGATGGGTTGCTCAAGGCTGATAAAGACACCGACGGCACGTAACGTATCCTCCTCCAGCTTGCCATGCGGAATAGCAATACCGTTGCCAATACCGGTACTTCCCATGCGCTCGCGGGTCAGTATCGCTTCAAACAGCGTTTGATGCGGCAGGTTGAGCTGCTTAGCGGCCAGTTCACTGATAATTTCCAGCGCCCGTTTTTTGCTTTGGCAGTGTACGCTGCTGCGGGTGCAGTCTGGCGAAAGCACTGTGCTCAGTTCCAGTGTTAAATCATTGTTCATTTTCGTTTCACTTGCGAGTTCACTTAGCCAGTAAACCGGTACGCGGTAATCACGTAGCGGAATCATGGCGCTGGCACAGATGACAAAACGGGGCGGTTAATCCGCCCCATCCTTTCAGCTCTGCGCGCCCGGCGCGCCTGCCAGCGTGAAGGTTAGTGTTTTTTTAACTTGTCTTTATATTTGGTCAGTTGACGGGCCAGCTTGTCAATCAGTCCGTCAATTGCCGCATACATATCTTCCGCTTCCGATGTGGCGTGCAGCTCGCCCCCGTTAACGTGCAATGTGGCATCAGCAACCTGTGTCACCTTCTCAACGTTCAGGACAACATATACCTGGTTGATATGATCAAAGTAGTGTTCCAGTTTGGCAAATTTCGCCGTGACGAATTCACGCAGTGGCTCGGTGATTTCAACATTTTGCCCGGTAAGGTTCAGCTGCATAGGTCTTCCTTCTCTCTGTTAAACCAACTGTTTACGTTGGTTTGAAGGCGGTATGGACAAAGACTCTCGATATTTTGCAACGGTACGACGTGCCACTATGATCCCTTGATCAGATAACATGGAGGTCAGTTTACTGTCACTCAAGGGCTTAGCGGGATTTTCCGCCGAGATTAATTTTTTTACCAGTGCCCGTATCGCAGTAGATGAGGCTTCGCCTCCTCCTTCAGTATTAACATGACTGGAGAAAAAATACTTCAGTTCAAAAATGCCACGCGGGCTGTGAAGATATTTTTGCGTGGTGACGCGGGAAATCGTGGATTCATGCATATCCACCGCCTGGGCAATATCGGCCAGCACCATCGGACGCATAAACTCTTCGCCCTGCTCAAAAAAGGCCTGTTGCTGTTCAACAATGCAGCGTGAGACTTTTAACAGCGTCTCATTGCGACTTTCCAGACTTTTGATCAGCCAGCGCGCCTCCTGCAAATTACTGCGGATAAACTGACTGTCACTGTCATTACGCGCAGCACCGCCCATGGCGGCATAGTGCTGATTGATTTTAAGCCGCGGCAGACTGTCGGTATTAAGTTCCACCGTCCAGCGCGTCGCAGCTTTACGGACCAGCACATCAGGAATAACGTATTCAGGTTCGCCAGTATTGATCGACTGGCCCGGACGTGGATCGAGCGACTGAATCAGCAGCATTGCCTCTTTCAGTACGTCTTCCTTTAAACGCGTGACGCGCATCAGGCTGCGGAAATCATGGTTGGCCAGCAGATCAAGATGATGGCTGACGATCAGGCGGGCTTCAGAGAGCGTTGGCGTTTCAGGCGCATACTGCGACAACTGTACCAGCAGGCAATCACGCAAATCACGTGCACCTACGCCGATCGGATCAAAATGTTGAATGCGCTTTAAAACGGCCTCAACTTCGTCCATTTCCAGCTCATCATCGCCGATACTGTCGAGAATGTCTTCAAGCGAAACGGTAAGATAACCCGTATCGTCAATGGCATCGACGATAGACGTCGCGATCGCCCGATCGGTATCGCTAAACGGCGTCAGCTCAACCTGCCACATCAGATAATCTTGCAGCGACTGGGTGGTTTCGCCCTGGTAGATGGGCAGTTCGTCATCCTGATAGTCCGTACCGGTTCCTGATGGCGTTCCCGCGGTATAGATTTCATCCCAGGTCGCGTCGAGCGGCAGCTCTTCGGGCATATCCTTTTGTTCCAGCGCTTCACGCGTATCAAGTCCCGCTTCGCCTTCCTGATACTCTTTTGCGTCTATTTCTTCATGCTGTTCAGTCTGTTCAAGCAGGGGATTACTTTCCAGGGCCAGCTGTAGCTCTTGCTGAAGTTCAAGCGTAGAAAGCTGCAACAGACGTATCGCCTGTTGCAGTTGTGGGGTCATCGCCAGTTGCTGGCTGAGCCGGAGTTGTAAACCTTGCTTCATAGACAGGATGAATATTCCCGGGTAACCATCAGTATTAACGACACCTTATCAGAGTCTGAACTCTTCACCCAAATAAACACGTTTAACCTGCTCATCTGCAAGGACTTCATTCGGCGTACCGTGAGCAATCAGGTTGCCTTGGCTGACAATATAGGCCCGTTCACAGACCGCCAGCGTTTCACGCACGTTGTGGTCAGTGATTAACACGCCAAGCCCACTGTCGCGCAGATGTTCAATAATCTTTTTGATATCAATAACGGAAATCGGGTCAACACCGGCAAAAGGCTCATCCAGCAGAATGAATTTGGGATTTGCGGCCAGCGCACGGGCAATTTCCACACGGCGACGTTCACCGCCCGACAGTGACTGTCCCATATTGTCGCGCAGATGTGCAATATGGAACTCATCCATGAGCTCATTCGCCCGATCCTGCCGCTGTTCTTCGGTTAAATCATCACGAATTTGCAGCACGGCCATCAGGTTGTCGTAAACGCTCAGACGCCGGAAGATTGACGCTTCCTGGGGCAGGTAGCCGATACCGCGACGCGCACGCGCGTGGAGCGGCAGAATACTGATGTCTTCATCGTCGATGACAATGCGGCCCGCATCGCGCGGAACAATCCCGACCACCATATAGAAGGTGGTGGTTTTACCGGCACCGTTTGGGCCGAGCAGGCCGACGATTTCACCGGATTTTACCTGCAGACTGACGTCTTCAACCACGCGACGGCCTTTGTACGCCTTCGCCAGGTTCTCTGCGATTAATGTGGCCATAGTGATCAGTTACTCTTTTTTTCGCTATTGGTTGACGCGGGCTTGTCCTGCAACTGCGACGGCACCAGAACTGTGGTTACGCGCTTGCTCTGGCCCTGGCTGTAAGCCTGCATTTTTTGCTCTTTGACCAGGTAAGTAATGCGGTCGCCTTTAATATTGCTGTCCAACTGCTCAATGTACGCATTGCCCGTCAGCTCAACAAAGTCATTAGCAAGCTCGTAATGCAGTTTGGACGCGTGTCCCTGTACCGGTTTACCGTTGTCCTGCATCTGATAGAAGGTCGCCGGATTGCCGTAAGCATCAACGATAGTTTTTTTGCTGTCGCCGCCCGGACGGGTCACCACGACTTTATCTGCCGTAATCTTGATCGACCCTTGAGTTACGACCACATTACCGGTAAAGGTCGCGACATTGCCTTGCAGATCCAGCGACTGATTTTCAGAGTCGATATTAACGGGTTTGTCCGAGTCACCGGTCAGCGCCAGCGCCGGCAGGCTGGCTGCAAGCAGCAGGCTGGCCAGTAAAAACTTAATGCTGTTTTTGTTCATTTTGAATTTCATAAGAGGTTTTGACCTTTTCGAGTAACTCGGCTTGCTTTGTCCGTAAATTTCCACGCATTTTCATGCCGGTAGAGTTAAAACTGCGGCCATATAACGTCACCTGATCGTCCGAGGCGACGTCCTGAGTGACAAGATTGACCTGAGCGTTATCCGTTTTGATGCGCTCCAGTTCAGAATCTGGCGCCAGCGCATTCAGCTCAACATGACCATATAAATACAGCATACGATCTTTAGTGAGCTTTGCTTTATCTGAACGTACCGTCCAGGTCGGCATTTTATTCTCGTCGTAGGTTGTCATGACCGGATTATCAAACCAGCTGGTTCCCGTATTTTCGAAATACGTAACTTTGTCCGAGATCAGCTTATAAGCCAGGCCACCCTGAGGGTTGTAGACTAAGGTATGCGAATTGGCACTGGTGTAGGTTGGCGTTTGATCATTATTCATTACCGGTGCGCCATCGTCGCTGTCCCGGTTAGTGAAATTCCAGCCAATGAGCACCAGCGCAATCAAGGCCAGCCCCAACGTTATCCAACGCCTGCTTTTACTCATACTGATTGCCCTTTGGCATCCTCAAATTTATTTTGCGCCATCAAAATGAGATCGCACAGTTCACGCACTGCGCCGCGCCCACCGGCGATACGTGTGACGTAACGCGCTCGCGCTAACAGCAGCGGGTGCGCGTCGGCCACCGCTACGCTGAGCCCTACTTTTGCCATAACTGGCCAGTCGATCAGATCGTCACCAATATAAGCCACCTGCTCGTCAGAGAGCGACAGTGTATCCAGAAGTTCGCGATAGGCCAAAAGCTTATCTGATTGCCCCTGATATAGATGGCGAATCCCCAGCGTTTTGCAGCGGTCTTCCAGTAACCGGGCCGTGCGGCCGGTAATAATAGCCACTTCAATGTCCGAGGTCAGCAGGCAACGAATGCCGTAACCGTCGCGCACATTAAAGGTTTTCAGTTCTTCTCCACTGTTACCCATGTAGATCAGGCCATCAGACATAACGCCGTCCACATCGCAAATCAGCAGGCGAATGTGCCCGGCACGGGCCATAATGTCGGCACTGACCGGGCCGTAACATGTTTCTATAGTGGCAATCTCAGACTGCATTGTGTCTTCCTGTTTACACTACGCCTGCGCGCAGCATGTCATGCATATGTACCACACCCAGCAGATGGTCGTCATCGGCTACCAGAAGGGAGGTAATGTTTTTGGTTTGCATTAAATTCAGCGCATCAACGGCCAGCACGTTCGGACGTACGCGGATGCCGCCACGCGTCATGACTTCTGCAATGGTCGCTTTTTGAAAATCGATGCCCATGTCAAAGATGCGGCGCAGGTCACCATCGGTAAAAACGCCTTCAATCTTCATCAAATCGTCAACAATCACGGTCAGGCCCAGATTTTTACGGGTTATCTCCAGCAACGCATCCCGCAATGATGCATCCCGCGTGACGTGCGGTAACTCATCACCGCTGTGCATGATATCGCTCACGTGCAGCAGCAGTTTACGGCCCAGCGCACCGCCCGGATGCGACAGCGCGAAATCTTCAGGCGTGAAGCCGCGTGCCTCCAGCAGGGAGACCGCCAGTGCATCGCCCATCACCAAAGCTGCGGTGGTACTGGTCGTGGGGGCCAGTCCCATTGGACAGGCTTCCTGCGGCACCTTGACGCAAAGATGAATATCGGCGGCCCGAGCCATGGCGCTTTCAGGTCGACTGGTCAGGCAGATCAGTTTAATCTGCTGGCGTTTCACCACCGGAATCAGCGCCAGAATCTCGCTGGATTCGCCGCTATTGGAAATGGCAAGCACCACGTCGTCTTTACCCACCATTCCCAGGTCGCCGTGGCTGGCTTCCGCTGGATGCACAAAGAAAGCCGGCGTGCCGGTGCTGGCAAAGGTCGCCGCCATTTTTTTACCAATATGACCTGACTTGCCCATGCCCATAACCACTACTTTGCCCTTACAGGCATAAATCATGGCGCAGGCGTCGGAAAAAGCCTCGTTGATATACTGGTCAAGCTGCTCAAGGCCTTCGCGCTCAATGCGCAGAACCGTTTTACCGGCTCGCTGAAAATCAAACTCTACCGTTGGTTGCTGATGTGACATGGCAAATCTGTCCTTTTTAGCCGCCCATAAACGCTGGCTGTAGCCACAGCAACGTTACCCAGACGAAGAAACCACAGAGTAAAAGCGTCCCCGCCGTACGGCCAATGCGGCGGTGGCGCAACAGACAAAGCATGGCGAACAGTACGCTTACGCCAAGCATTATCCAGTAATCGCGTGCAAAAGCGTGATAATCGACGCTGCCGGGGTGAATCAGTGCCGGCAGGCCCAACACGATAGCGAGGTTATAAATATTGGCCCCAATCAGGTTGCCAATCGCAATATCATCTTCGCCTTTCAACGCACCGGCGATGACCGTGGCCAGCTCCGGCAGACTGGTGCCGACGGCGATAAGCGTCAGCCCCATAACCAGTTCACTCACGCCAAAGTAGTCGGCAAAGACCGTCGCATTATCAATCACCATGTGTGTCGACATGGGCAGGATAATCAGGGCGACAGCCAGCCAGAGAAAGGCCACGGTGTTACCCGTCTCTTCGCGTGGCAGCTCAGCCAGTTGTTCACGCGTCAGCGTATCGTTATTGTCATTTTCTGCTTTACGCGCGATGCGAATAGTCACAATCAGATAAATCGCGGCGATGGCAATCAGGGCGATACCGTCCAGTCGACTAAGATAGTTATCAAACAGCGTAATACCGCTCAGTAATGAGACCAGCACCATCAGCGGCAGTTCACGGCGAATTAAGTTGGAATGGATGCTGAGCGGATGCAACAGCGCCGCGCCGCCGAGAATCAAAAGTATATTGGTGATGTTCGAACCAAGCGCGGTGCCCACCGCCAGATCCATTTGGCCATACTGCGCAGCGGAGAAGGAAAGGATGATCTCCGGAAGCGAGGTACCGATACTGACGACGGTCATGCCGATGATTAACGGTGGGATCCCGAACGATCGGCAAAGTATTGCAGCACTAAACACCAGACGATCGGCACCATAAGCCAGTAAAAGCAGTCCGATAATCAGCAGTGCGGTTGCGACGAACATGAAAAATCCTTGCTTAAAACCCCTGTTGGCTTGCCTTCAGGTTCGATGTGACAAAACAGGCGCTGATTTTGACCGTCCGAGCGACAAAAGTAAATTTTATGACCGTTTTCGCCAAATCTTTGCATTAAGTTTCTGTAAAGCTATCGTGCGTTTAACCTTAACAGGCTACCATCGTACCCTATGTTTACGCCCGATCCGTAATAGAGGTGATAATGATCCAACAAAAAACGAACCTGGTTGAGGTTCGTGGCGTGAGTTTCTCACGTGGCGATCGCAAAATTTTCGACGATATTTCCCTTACGGTACCCAAAGGCAAAGTGACGGCGATCATGGGGCCGTCAGGGATCGGGAAAACAACGCTGCTGCGCTTGATTGGCGGGCAACTTCAGCCTGACAGCGGCGAGATCTGGTTCCGGGACGAGAACATTCCGACATTGTCGCGCACCCGATTGTATGAAGCGCGTAAAAAGATGAGCATGCTGTTTCAGTCCGGTGCACTTTTTACCGATTTAACCGTCTACGAAAATGTGGCCTGGCCGCTTCGTGAACACACACGGTTGCCGGCGGCGCTTCTGCACAGCACCGTCATGATGAAGCTGGAAGCCGTGGGGTTACGGGGTGCCGCGCAGTTGAAACCTGCGGAGCTTTCGGGCGGAATGGCGCGCAGGGTGGCCCTGGCTCGGGCTATTGCTCTGGAGCCTGAGTTAATTATGTTCGATGAGCCCTTTGTAGGTCAGGATCCTATTACGATGGGCGTACTGGTTAAACTGATTGATGAGCTTAACCATGCACTGGGACTGACATGCATTGTGGTGTCGCATGACGTGCCTGAAGTGTTAAGTATTGCCGATTATGCTTATATCGTGGCGGGACAAAAAATTATCGCGCACGGGACCACGCCCGATTTGCGTGCCAACAATGACCCACGCGTGCGCCAGTTTATCGACGGCATCGCGGACGGGCCCGTACCGTTTCGTTTTCCGGCGGGCGATTATTTGGCCGATTTAACCGGGTCAGGGAGAAGCTAAGCTGATGTTGTTAAAAGCACTGGCGTCATTAGGACGTCGGGGGATTGGAACCTGCGCCAGCTTTGGGCGTGCCGGATTGATGCTTTTTCATGCGCTGGTCGGTAAACCCGCGTTTCGCAAACACTTCCCGCTGTTAGTCAAACAACTCTACAGCATTGGCGTCCTGTCTTTGGTGATCATTGTGGTCTCCGGGTTATTTATTGGCATGGTGCTGGGGTTGCAGGGCTATCTGGTATTAAACACTTATGGTGCAGAAACCAGCCTGGGCATGTTGGTGGCACTGTCATTGCTACGTGAACTGGGGCCGGTTGTCACAGCCCTGCTGTTTGCAGGTCGGGCAGGGTCGGCGTTAACGGCTGAGATTGGGCTGATGAAGGCCACGGAACAGCTGTCCAGCATGGAGATGATGGCGGTCGATCCTCTGCGCCGTGTTGTCTCACCACGTTTTTGGGCAGGTTTTATCAGCATGCCGCTGCTGGCACTCATCTTCACCGCCGTAGGGATTACCGGCGGCGCGCTGGTGGGCGTGAGCTGGAAAGGTATTGACCCTGGCTTCTTCTGGTCGGCGATGCAAAATGCCGTCGATTTTCGTAGCGATGTGGTTAACTGCATTATTAAAAGCGCCGTTTTTGCCGTCACGGTTACCTGGATCGCGCTGTTTAATGGTTACGATGCGATTCCGACCTCTGAAGGTATTAGTCGCGCCACGACGCGCACCGTGGTGCATGCATCACTGGCGGTCCTCGGTTTAGATTTTGTGCTGACAGCACTGATGTTTGGGAATTGATGCGATGCAAAGCAAAAAAAGCGAAATTTGGGTTGGCGTTTTTATGATCATGGCACTGTTAGCGGTGCTGTTCCTTTGCCTGCGCGTGGCGGATCTTAAATCGCTGGGGACAGAACCCACCTGGAAGCTGTATGCCACCTTCGATAATATCGGCGGCCTGAAAGTCAGTTCGCCTGTTAAAATTGGTGGTGTCGTGATTGGTCGGGTGACAGATATTTCACTTGAACCGAAAACATTACTGCCACGCGTCACGATGGATATCAGCGACAAGTATGCCAACCAGATTCCGGACACCAGTTCGCTGGCCATCCGCACTCAGGGCTTGCTGGGCGAGCAGTTTCTGTCGTTAAACGTTGGCTTTGACGATCCTGAGCTGGGCTCGGCGATGTTAAACGATGGTGGCACGATACGCGATACCAAGTCGGCGATGGTACTGGAGGACCTGATAGGCCAGTTCCTGTATAAAAGCGGCGACAACAAAGGTAACAAGCAAACCGGTGACAGTAAGGATGCGCAGGGTGGCGATACTGCCGCTCCCGCAGCCGCTCAACCTTAACAGAGGGATAACATGATGTTTAAACGTTTTCTGATGATTGCCATGCTGGCGATCGCGCCATTGGCGGCGACAGCAGCCGATCAAAGCAATCCTTATACGTTGATGAATGAAGCGGCTAACAAAACTTTTACCCGCCTGAAAAGCGAGCAGGCGAAAATCAAGCAGGATCCCAACTACCTGCGTGATATCGTCCGCCAGGAGCTGCTGCCTTATGTGCAGATTAAATATGCGGGGGCGTTAGTCCTGGGCCGTTTCTATCGGGAAGCCACACCGGCACAGCGCGAAGCCTATTTTAAGGCTTTTGGTGATTATCTGGCTCAGGCCTATGGCCAGGCGTTAGCGCTTTATCACGGTCAGACTTACCAGATTGAACCTGCGAAACCGCTGGGCAACGCCAATATTGTCGCCATCCGTGTGACGATCATCGATCCTCAGGGCCGTCCGCCAGTGCGCCTGGATTTCCAGTGGCGTAAAAACAGCCAGACCGGTAACTGGCAGGCGTTCGATATGATCGCAGAAGGGGTCAGCATGATCACCACGAAACAAAATGAGTGGGGCGATCTGTTACGTACGAAAGGGATTGATGCACTGACTGCGCAACTTGAAGCGTCAGCGAAACAGCCAATCACACTGGATCAAAACAAATAATGCAGCCCTCACTGCACTGGAGCCGCGAGGCGAACACGCTACGGCTGGAAGGTGAGCTGGATCGTGACACGCTGCTGGATCTCTGGGAGCAGCGTGAAACGTTGATTAGCGGGGCGACGCTGATCGACGTTTCAGCTCTGGAACGGGTAGATACCTCAGGCCTGGCGCTGTTGGTCCACCTGCGGGAAATCGTCTCGCAGCAGGGCGGCGCGCTGCAGTTTGTTGGCATCGGTGACAAACTGCAGTCGTTGATCACCCTTTACAACCTGCAACAAATTATTGTTTCTGCGGATTAAAGCGCCTGTATTCGCCTTCTCAGCCTTAGCCCCGGTCGCCGACAGGGGCTTTTGCGTATTTAAGAATCAGGCACTTTCCTCTACTATGTCAGCCTTATTATTATTAAGTGAAGTTAAGAGCAATGGAAAACAGTGAAATTCAGGCTGTGCTGATGGCAGCACTGCCTTTAGAAGAAGTTCATGTCATGAGCAACGATGGCAGCCATTTCCAGGTGATCGCCGTGGGCGAACTGTTTGGTGAGTTAAGCCGCGTTAAGAAACAGCAGGCTGTTTATGCGCCGCTGATGGAATTCATTGCGGATAACCGCATTCATGCGGTATCCATCAAAACCTACACGCCTGCAGAGTGGGCGCGTGACCGTAAACTGAACGGTTTCTGATCCCCGCAAGGGCTGCGCCACCTGCGCGACCGTTTAATAGCCAGTTAATTGAGAACCGTGTTAATGGATAAATTTCGTGTGCAAGGCCCCACCCGTTTAAGTGGTGAAGTCACCATTTCCGGGGCGAAGAACGCCGCACTGCCAATTCTGTTTGCAGCTTTACTGGCCGAAGAGCCGGTTGAGATTACGAATGTGCCGAAGCTGCGTGACATCGACACCACTATGAAGCTGTTAACCCAGTTAGGTGCGAAGGTTGAGCGCAACGGTTCCGTTCACGTCGATGCCAGCGGCGTAGACGTTTTTTGTGCACCCTATGACCTTGTGAAAACTATGCGTGCCTCTATTTGGGCGCTTGGTCCGTTAGTGGCCCGTTTCGGTCAGGGCGAAGTCTCACTGCCTGGTGGTTGCGCCATCGGTGCGCGCCCGGTAGACCTGCATATCTCGGGTCTTGAGCAGTTGGGTGCGGAGATTAAGCTGGAAGAAGGCTATGTAAAAGCCTCAGTTAACGGTCGCCTGAAAGGGGCGCTGATCGTGATGGATAAAGTCAGCGTAGGCGCGACGGTGACCATTATGAGTGCCGCGACGCTGGCAACCGGGACCACGGTGATTGAGAACGCGGCGCGTGAACCTGAAATCGTGGATACCGCCAATTTCCTTAATACGCTGGGTGCAAAAATTTCGGGCGCAGGCACGGATAAAATCACCATTGAAGGCGTTGAGCGTCTGGGCGGTGGGGTTTATCGCGTCCTGCCAGACCGTATTGAGACCGGCACCTTCCTGGTGGCGGCTGCTATTTCGGGGGGGAAAGTGCTGTGCCGCAATGCGCAGCCTGACACTCTGGACGCAGTGCTGGCGAAACTGCGTGATGCCGGTGCAGACATTGAAACCGGTGAAGACTGGATCAGCCTGGATATGCACGGTAAGCGCCCTAAAGCGGTCAACGTGCGTACCGCTCCTCATCCGGGTTTCCCGACCGATATGCAGGCGCAGTTCACCCTGCTGAATCTGGTCGCGGAAGGCACGGGGCTAATCACCGAAACCATTTTTGAAAACCGTTTTATGCACATCCCTGAACTGATTCGTATGGGTGCTCACGCAGAAATTGAGAGCAATACCGCAATCTGTCACGGTGTGGAAACCTTGTCGGGCGCGCAGGTGATGGCGACGGATCTCCGTGCATCGGCAAGCCTGGTGCTGGCAGGGTGTATTGCGGAAGGCACAACGCTGGTCGATCGCATTTACCACATCGATCGGGGTTACGAGCATATCGAAGATAAGCTAAAAGCGATGGGCGCAAACATCGAGCGCGTCAGCGGCGAATAGTGTTTCGGACAGGCCTGTAAAAAACCAGCCTGGCATACGGGCTGGTTTTTTTTCGTCTGGCACTAACCCGATGTTAGTTTTTGGTCGTCTGATCGGACGATCGCACACGTTTTTTTCGATCCAGCAGGCTGTTCGTTTCAGGATCGTAATAGCGGCTTGGCCATATCTCTGATGGGTGGACATTGATCGCATCAGCAATCAGCCATTCCCCTTTTGGCCATGGCCGTGAAAGGGCGTTAGCCAGTGTTGATGAGCTTAATCCTGCCTGGCGGGACAATGCCGCCAGCGTTGTACCACGTTTGCGCAGTGCGGCAATAATATCGGCAGGATGCCAGTCCTCTGTCCTTTTTTGCATTACTGTTTTCTCCTTGTCAGTGCGAAGCGCGCGGGGGGATTCTGACGTGCTTTAAAATACATCTGGAAACTTATGGTGGTTTATATCAGAAAGTTTCCATAAGGTTCCAGTAATATTTCCGTAAGCAGACAGAACTGCGCGGCCTGACGCAAAAGGATGGTAATGACTGCAACAGCGGCGGGGGAAAGAAAGAAGACGAGGCCGTCAGGCCCCGTCAGCGATTAGAAATCGCGTTGAACCGACATGTGAGCCAGAGATTCCAGCGCCGTGCGCCATGGGGTTTCAGGCAGGATTTGTAATGCCGCGATGGCTTTATCCGCTTCCTGCTCAGCACGCTTGCGCGTCCATTCCAGAGAGCCGCACTGGTTCATCGCTTCCAGAACGGGAGCCAGTAAATGGCGGCCGTTCCCCTGTTCAATCGCCTCACGGATCATTTTAGCCTGTTCAGGCGATCCGTTGTTCATGGCATGAAGCAGAGGCAGCGTGGGTTTACCTTCGCTGAGATCGTCACCGGTATTTTTGCCCAGGGTTTCACCATCGGCACTGTAGTCCAGTAAGTCATCGATTAACTGGAAAGCCGTTCCCAAATAACGTCCGTAATCCTGCAGCGCTTTTTCCTGCGCTGGCGTCGCTTCCGCCAGAATCGCCGAGGCCTGAGAGGCGGCTTCAAATAAGCGCGCGGTTTTGCTGTATATCACCCGCATATAGCTCTCTTCGGTGATGTCGGGATCGTTGACGTTCATCAGCTGGAGCACTTCTCCTTCAGCGATCACGTTCACCGCCTCGGACATCAGCGCCAGAATGCGCAACGAGCCCATGCTGGTCATCATCTGGAAAGCGCGGGTATAAATAAAATCACCGACCAGTACGCTGGCCGCGTTACCAAATGCGGCGTTCGCGGTGGCTTTTCCACGGCGCATATCGGATTCATCCACGACATCGTCATGCAACAGCGTGGCGGTGTGGATAAATTCGATCAGCGCCGCGTTGGTCACGTGTAAATCGCCCTGGTAACCCATGGCGCGAGCAGACAGCACGGCAATCATGGGCCGGATGCGTTTACCGCCGCCACTGATGATGTAATAACCCAGCTGGTTGATGAGCGAGACATCTGAATTCAGCTGGTCGAGTATGGTCTGGTTAACGGCAGCCATGTCCTGTGCGGTTAATTCGTTAATCTGTTCTAAGTTCATTCGTCTTTTCAGCTATGACTCGTTTCTCTGCCATGGTAAGCGGTTTTACCCAGCCAGCGTTCAGTAATCTGTTACTGATTGTACTTGAATTTTCAGGTTGAGAAACGTTTGCATTGAGCCTGTGTTTTTTTTCTGCAAGAGTGTGCAAAGTGCTCTTGTCTTCTGTTTGAGTTTTGCGTAGAATTCGCGCCCTATTGTGAATATTTAGCGCGCCGCCTGATGAACTAAAAGGCAAGCGCAGAAGCGGAGTTTTATATGTACGCGGTTTTCCAAAGTGGTGGTAAACAACACCGAGTAAGCGAAGGTCAGACCGTTCGCCTGGAAAAGCTGGACATCGCAACCGGTGAAACCATCGAGT